>DehalE1_100004_pt2 | contig 134922 bp, 130 predicted proteins | sample DehspE1_FD_43922 | JGI IMG/M metagenome (IMG submission 43922) | reverse complement strand
CACAAGGTCCGCCCCTACAATTTGTTGCAAATTAGGTTTCAGTTTAATATTATCTTACAGGAACTATTTCTGTCCAGTATCCGTCAGGATCTGTTATGAAATAAATTCCCATTGATTCATTGACATATTCTATGCATCCCATTTTTTCATGTTTCTTGAAGGACTCTTCATAGTTATCTACAGTCACTGCCAGGTGAAATTCTTCATCTCCCAGGTCATATGATTCAACGCGGTCTCTCATCCATGTGAGCTCCAATGTAAAATCAGAAATGCCGTCTCCCATATAAACAAGGATAAAACTGCCATCACTTGCTTCTTTTCTTCTGACTTCCTTTAATCCCAATGCTTCCTCATAAAATTTAATGCTTTTGTTCAAATCAAGTACATTGAAATTGAAATGGTTAAATTTAAATTTCATATATTCCTCGCTATCTATTGTTATTGATTTTCTTCAGTTGTATTGTTTTCTGTTTGAACGGAATCTGAATTTTCTGAATTTATTTCAACTGTTCCTTCTGTTCCTTCATTGTTTGTATTATTGCCTGCAGTTCCATTAATTACAAAGTTAAGCTGATTCAACAGTCTTTCAAGTTCTTGAAGTTTCTCTCCATACAGTGCCCATTGTCCGTTTTTAGATGCTTCACTGGCTTCAATAAACACTTTGTTAGCCTGTTCAATTAAATCATTTACATTTGTATCATCATATTGATTGTCTGGTGCTTTAGGTTCTTCCTCAATAATTCCAAACAGTCTTTCAATTGCTTCTTCCAGCGTTGGTTCCATAAGTATTTTTTCCCCAAATGAAACAACAACCATCTTCATTTCAGGGAAGTTGCTTTCAGTGTCGGATTTCAAATAAATAGGTTCAACATAAAACAGTGAATCTTCTATTGGAACTACAAGAGTATTTCCTCTTAAAACCGTTGAACCAACCTGGCTCCACAATGTGAGCTGAGAAGATATTACCGTATCCTGATCTATTTTTGTTTCAATCATGTTAGGTCCGGCAATAGTCTTGGTCTTGGGAAACTCGTACAGCACAAGTTCTCCGTAGTTTTCTCCGTCATTTCTGGCAGCAAGAAGTGATATCATGTTGTCTTTGTTTTGAGGAGTGTACTGTGTTGTAAGTAAAAACTCAACATTTTCTTCATCAGGAAGTTTGAACATGAGATAGCTTGAACCAACTGTTTCTTCGCCGTTATCCATGTATTTTTCGTTTGCAATGTCCCAGTAATCTTCTCTTCCGAAGAATACCGTAGGATTTTCAATGTGATAAAGTCTGTACATGTCGGATTGGACATCAAAATATACCTGTGAATACCTTACGTGACTTCTTATTCCTTCCGGCATTTCGCTTATTGGCTTGAACAAATCCGTAAATATTTTTTCGTAAGTGTTTATTATAGGGTCGCTTTCATCAGTTACGTAAAAATCAGTTGAACCATCATAAGCATCTACAACAACTTTAACTGAGTTTCTTATGTAGTTGGTATTCCATCCTTCAGCAAACAAATCAGTTGGCTGTGAGTATGGGAACCTGTTGCTTGCTGTAAATCCTTCAATTATCCAATACAGCTTTCCGTCATCCTGATTCACAACAATATATGCATCGGGATCATAATATATAAAAGGAGCAATTTCAGAAACTCTCTCTATTATGTTTCTGTACATAATAATTCTGCTGTCAGAATCTATGTTGTTTGAAATTAAAAGTCTGTAACTTGCTTCTCTCAGACTGAACAACAGTCTGTTCATAAAGTTAAGCTTTATACCGGCAGTACCTTCATAAATGGCTTCCATGTTGTCAGAACCTGACGGGTAGTCAAATTCCTTTTCATCTGTATTGACAATTATGTAATCATCTGTTTTTTCACCGAAATAAATTTCAGGTCTCTTTATGTTAAAATCCGTATTTGTAGTAGGAGGTATGTTTTTTACAACCATCTCAGGCTGTCCCTGAGCAGTTACCTTGTTTACGGGAGAAAGTGTCACCCCATATCCATGTGTATATTTCAAATATTGATTCAGCCAAGTCTTTGCCTGTTCATTAAGTTTGCTCTGGTCAAGCTCCCTTGCTGAAAGGAATACTTGAGTATACTTTCCGTCTACTACATATCTGTCCACATCCACATCATTGAAAACATAGTATGGCCTTATACCCTGCAGCTGGTTGTAAACCTGAATAAGTGGCTCCTGGTCGTTTATTCTTATATTTTCAATAACTTCCTGGTTGTTTTGTATATTTTCTATTGTGAGATTATTGTTTGCCGGAAAATCTATTGATTTTACATTGTCAAGGCCATATGCTTTCTGAGTGCTTTCTATGCTGTATTCCATAAATTCTCTCTCTTTAGAAAGCTGGTCAGGTTCAACAATAAAATTTTCCACTCCTATTGCCAGAGCTGTTCCTGCAACAGATATAGCAATTAAAGCTGCCGGTGCTGCAAGAGCAAACTTTAGATTTCTTCTTTTTGCTCCAATAAAAAATGTTATTGCTGAAACCAGGCATCCTGCAGCCAATATTCTGTACAAATTCAATGTTACGTGGACATCAGTATATCCTGCTCCAAAAACTTTTCCAAGCTGTGAATAAAGCAAATCGTAGCTTTTTAAAATAAATCTTAATCCAAGGAATATGAAAACAAACACTCCTATTAAGGCAAGCTGATTTATTATTTTAACTGCAAATTTTTTGTTCATTATGGAACTTAAATCAAGCTGGTTTGGAAATTGAGTTATGTTTTCAAACTGTTCTGAAACATTTTTTATACTGTCCTTTATAGCCAGATAACCGTAAAACAACACAGTTACAACTATGAGCATGAACAATATGTTTATTATGAAATCAACAAGTGTATTTATGAGGGGCAGCTTGAATATGTAAAAGCCTATGTCGTTGTTGAAAATAGGATCAGCATATCCAAATGTACCGCCGTTTATAAACTGCAGAATTTCAAACCACATTGTAGATACAATGTTTGCAGTTATAATGAAGCTTATGACAGCAGAAATCAATCTTATCCACAATCTAGCCTTTTTGTTGGATTGTGTATCCACAACATCAGACTCCTGGTCATATTTCTTTTTAAGCTTATTTATGTATATGTTCAAAAGAAACCATAGCAATACGAAAATTGGAACACCTATGGTTATTTGTGCTTTTATTTTTGTTAAAAATGTTTCTGTATATCCAACTTCATTAAACCACAAAAAATCTGTGGAAAATTTTATGGCACTGCCGAAGGAATTGACTGCAAAAAATAAAATAATACCAATTCCAATAATGAAAAATCTTCCTTTTTGTTTCATTTTTCCTCCTTGAAAAATTAATTTATTTCCATTTTACAATAATAAATACTATTTATTGAACTCTATTCTTAATTTTTCCAAAGATTTTTTTTCTATTCTGGAAACAGTCATTTGAGATATATTTAATTCTTTTGCAATTTCACTTTGAGTTTTGTTAGAATAAAATCTTCTTATTATTATTTTTCTTTCAAGATCATTTAATTTTTCCATGGATTTCTTGATAAAATCTTCGTTTTCAATTTTAACAAAGTACTTATCATCAGAACCCACTACATCCATCAGCGATATATCATTGTCATCGTTGTTTGAATCAAATTTTTCATCCAGAGACTGTGAATTAAACATCTTTCCGGCTTCAAATGCTTCAAGCACCTCTTCTTCAGAGCTGTTAATATATTCGGCGATTTCTTTGATTGTAGGAGCACGGTTTAACTGGCTTGCCAAAAGGTTGTTGTAATCATTGACTTTCTTTGATACTTCTTGAATTTTCCTTGGTACCTTAATTGCCCATCCCTTGTCCCTGAAATATTTTTTTATTTCACCAAGAATTGTGGGAGTTGCAAAGCTTGTAAATTCAAATCCCTTTGAAATGTCAAATCTTTCAATGGCATAAATCAAGCCCATGCATGCTATTTGATAAATATCATCATGTTCTATTCCCTTGTTGCTGTATTTTCTTGATATTATTTCTGCCATGTACCTGTATTTATCAAAAATTTGATTTCTGACTTCAACATCGTGTGTTTCATGGTATAAAACAAATAAATCATGATTTTTTATGCTTTTGGAATTTTGACTAATTTCGCTCATATTATCTTCGCCTATTCGCAAATTAAATTCTTTTCAAATATAATTTTTTTATTTTCTAGATCAAAATTGTAATTATCAGCAAGGCTTTCAATGATCATAATGCACATTTCACTGTTTGCCTTGTTTTTTTCATCTATTTTACCATCGTTCAGGTCTGAAACTTCAACAATCAGCCTTTCCTCATCAACCTGGTATTCAATGCTTAAAGGTTTATTGTTTTCTTCAATGTTGCTTATGAAAAATGTGCATACTTCTGAAATAATAACCTTCAAATCTTCAATATCGTCAATGTTGAAACCGTTCAAATTTGACAATGCAGATGTCGTAAGTCTTATAGTGCTCATATATTCAGATTTTTTTGGGATATTTAAGTTAATCTTGTCCATTTTTCACCCCTGAATATCGAATACTTTGCTTAAGCCTGTTATGTCAAACAGCTTGTAAATATTCGGCTTCAAGTTCAATATTTTTATATTTAAACTGTTTTCCTGCATTTTCTTGTAAATGCTCATGAGAATACCAAGACCTGTGCTGTCAATGTACTCTAATTTCTCACCGTTAATTACCATGTTGAGCTTTTTGTTTTCAATAAGCTCAAACACTTTATTTTTAAGGTCAGGAGAAGTATATATGTCTACTTCTCCTATGGGTTTCACTTCCAAATTATTTTCTGAAGTTATGCTGTATTGTATTTCTAAAGACATAATATACCCTCCGATTTATTCTTCATCTTCTTCTACAATGTCATCCTCAGAGAATATTTTTGCAATTGAAGCAACTTTATCTTCTCCGTTGAGTCTCATTGCAATAACTCCTTGAGCATCTCTGCCCATTATTGAAATTCCTGATGAATGCATTCTTATTATAGAACCGTTTGTGCTTAGAATCATCAAGTCATCTTCTTTTTCAACAATCAATGAACCAACTATTAAACCGGTTTTTTCATTGATACTGTGTGCTCTCATACCCTTACCGCCCCTGTTCTGGCATCTGAATTCCTGAGACAGGGTAATTTTAGCATATCCATTTTCGGTAACAGTGAGTATATATTTGTTTTCATCGCTTTCTTTGATGATGCTCATTGATACAAGCTCATCATCTTCTGATGTAGTTATGGCTTTAACACCCATTGTGTTTCTACCTGTTTCTCTTACATCATTTTCACTGAATCTTATACCTTTTCCATTTTTAGTAACTACAAATATGTCCTTTGTACCATCAGTCTTGTTTACACTTATGAGTTCATCATCATCTGCTATTTTAATTGCAACAAGACCCGTCTTCCTTGATGTATCAAATTCCTTGAGCTTTGTCTTCTTGATGATACCTTTTTTTGTTGCAAGAATCAAAAATTCATTTTCATTATCAAAGCTTCTTATTGGAATTATTGCTCTTATCTGCTCATCTGTGTCTATGTGAATGAGGTTGATGGCAGCTGTTCCCTTTGCCTGACGCCTTGCTTCCGGTACTTCATAAGCCTTTATTCTATACATTTTTCCTTTATTTGTAAGGAAAAGCAAGTAATCGTGCGTTGAAGTTATGAACAAATCCTTCACGAAGTCTTCTTCTCTGGTTGTCAAGGCTGTAACTCCCTTGCCTCCCCTGTTTTGTGCTTTGTACGTATCTTCCGGCAGTCTTTTTATATAACCGAAGTTAGTCAATGTAATGGCTACATTTTCTTCTTCAATCAAATCTTCAAAATTTATTTCTCCTTCGTCGGCAATGATTTCTGTTCTTCTTTCATCGTTGTAATTGTTTTTGATTTCAAGAAGTTCCTCTTTTACTATGTTATCAACCAGGTGCATGTTGGCAAGTATTTCTTTGAACTTTGTTATCATCAGCATCAATTCTTCATATTCTTGACTTAATTTTTCTCTTTCCAAACCTTGCAGACGTCTTAATCTCATGTCTACAATTGCTCTTGCCTGAATATCAGACAATGTGAACGCAGCCATAAGTCTTTGTTCTGCATCGTCATATGAAGATCTTATTATTCTTATAACTTCATCAATGTTGTCTATGGCCTTAATTAAACCTTCAACAATGTGTGCTCTTGCTTCAGCTTTTTCCAGATCGTACTTTGTTCTTCTTACAATTATTTCTCTTTGATGAAGGACATAGTAATGAATCATTTCCTTAAGGTTTAAAACCTTAGGTTCATTGTTTACAAGTGCAATCATTATGATGCTGAAATTATCCTGAAGCTGTGTATGTTTATACAAATTGTTAAGAACAATGTTTGGATTGAAATCTCTTTTGATTTCAATCACTATTCTCATTCCTGTCCTGTCGCTTTCATCTCTTAAGTCAGAAATACCGTCAATTCTTTTATCCTTTACAAGTTCAGCAATTTTTTCTATCAATCTTGCCTTGTTTACCACATATGGAATTTCTGATACAATTATACGGCTTTTGTTGTTTTTTGCTTCTTCTATTTCAACCTTTGATTTAACCTTTACCATACCTCTTCCTGTAAGGTATGCTTCTTTTATGTTTTCCTTGCCTTCAATTATTGCTCCTGTTGGGAAATCAGGGCCCTTGATGTACTTCATGAGTCCCAGTACATCTATTTCAGGATCATCAATATATGCTATGATTCCATTTATTACTTCCCCAAGGTTATGAGGAGGTATTGAACTAGCCATACCAACAGCTATTCCTGATGAACCGTTTACAAGAAGGTTTGGAAAACGGCTTGGCAATACAACAGGTTCTTTCAATGTTTCATCAAAGTTAGGTCTGAAGTCAACTGTGTCTTTGTTGAAATCCCTCAAAAGCTCCATTGCCATCTTTGACATTCTTGCTTCTGTGTAACGCATTGCTGCAGCTCCATCTCCATCAACAGAACCAAAGTTTCCATGTCCGTCTATGAGCGGGTAACGCATGGAAAAACTTTGTGCAAGTCTTACCATTGCATCGTATACTGCAGTATCTCCGTGAGGATGGTACTTACCGAGAACATCTCCAACAATACGTGCACTTTTCTTGTGCGGTTTGTCAGGAGTAAGTCCAAGTTCATTAGCTGAATAAAGAATTCTTCTGTGAACAGGTTTGAGACCGTCTCTGACATCCGGCAGTGCTCTTGACACTATAACTGTCATTGCATAGTCCAGATAAGACTTTCTCATTTCCTGGGTAATATTCGTCTCTATAATTTTACTGTTATTTTCAATTTCACTCATTTGTATCCTCCAACAGCCTATATATCTAAATTCTTAACATATCTGGCATTTTCTTCTATAAATTCTCTTCTTGGGGCAACTTTGTCTCCCATGAGAATATTGAATGTTTCATCAGCTTCCATGGCATCATCTTCATTTACCCTCAAAAGAATTCTTTGGGCAGGATTCATAGTTGTTTCCCAAAGCTGTTCAGGATCCATTTCTCCAAGACCTTTGTATCTTTGTATTTCATACTTGTTGTCTCTTCCTATTTCCTCAAGAACTTTGTTCAGTTCTGAATCGCTGTAGACATATTGCTCAAATTTTCCTTTTTTAACTCTGTACAAAGGAGGCTGGGCTGCATAGACGTGGCCTTGCGTAATCAATTCCTTCATGTACCTGTAGAAAAATGTCAGCAAGAGGGTACGAATGTGAGCACCGTCAACATCGGCATCTGTCATGATTATTATTTTGTGATATCTTAATTTAGATATATCAAAATCTTCACCTATTCCGCATCCAAATGCAGTTATCATATTTTTAATTTCTTCAGAACTTAATATTCTGTCAATTCTTGATTTTTCAACATTCAGAATTTTTCCTCTCAAAGGAAGTATGGCCTGAATCCTTCTGTCTCTTCCTTCCTTGGCGCTGCCCCCTGCTGAATTACCCTCAACTATGCATATTTCGCAAAGCTTAGGATCTTTTTCTGAGCAGTCTGCAAGTTTTCCAGGAAGTGCCATTCCTTCAAGAGCTCCTTTTCTTCTTACAAGGTCTCTTGCTTTTCTTGCAGCATCTCTTGCTCTTGCAGATCTCAATGATTTTTCTACAATAGCCTTAGCAGTCTTAGGATTTTCTTCACAGTAGATGCTTAAAGCCTCTCCCGAAATATTGTCTACTATTCCTCTAACTTCGCTGTTTCCAAGCTTTGTCTTTGTCTGTCCTTCAAACTGAGGATTTGGAATTTTTATTGAAAGTATGGCAGTTATGCCTTCTCTGATGTCTTCCCCTGTTATTGCAACATCATTTTCTTTCAACAAGCTGTATTTTTTTGCATAATCATTTATAACACGTGTGAGGGCAGTCTTGAAACCAACAAGGTGGCTTCCTCCTTCAATAGTGTTTATGTTGTTAACGAAAGAAAATATATTTTCATTGTATGAATCTGTGTATTGAAGTGAAAGCTCAACCATCACCTTTTCCTTTTTGCCTTCCGTGTAGATTATGTCTTCATGGAGAGGTTCTTTTTTATTGTTCAGGTAATGGACAAATTCCTTGATTCCTCCTTCATAGTGGAAAAAATCCTTGACTCCGTCTCTTTTGTCTTCTAACGAAATTTTTATTCCCTTGTTCAAAAATGCAAGCTCACGCATGCGGTGCTTCAATATGGTATAATTGAATTCAATAGTTTCAAAAATTGTGGAATCTGGCAAAAAAGTTATGGTTGTTCCTGTACTGTCAGTGTCACACACGTATTCAACCTCTGATTTTGCAATTCCTCTTTCAAAATTTTGCCTGTATCTTTTTCCGTCCCAGTTGACTTCGGCTATGAGGTAATCAGACAATGCATTAACGCATGAAACACCAACACCGTGAAGTCCTCCTGATACCTTGTATGCGTCGTTGTCGAATTTACCTCCCGCATGCAGCACAGTAAGAACAGTTTCCAATGTTGATTTTCCAGTTTTTTTGTTTTTCTCTATTGGAATTCCTCTTCCGTTGTCAACTACAACAACTGAATTGTCTGTATTTATGGTGACATGAATTGTATCGCAAAATCCAGCCAGTGCTTCATCTATGCTGTTGTCAACTACTTCATAAACCAGCTGATGAAGTCCTCTTTCTCCAGTAGATCCAATATACATTCCCGGTCTTTTCCTTACAGGCTCCAACCCTTCCAGCACTTGAATCTGATCTGCACCATAATGATTGTAATTTTTATCTGCCATTTATTTAAACTCCTCTAATTTGTAATATTGCCAATTTTTCCTTCGTTTATATAAAAAATTTTCTTGTTGTAAAATTTGGTCAACTCTTTTAAATCATGGTCATCTGTTGTTGTAATGACAGTCTGTATCCCTTTTATGTAGTTCATGAGATACCCTTTTCTTTTGTTGTCAAGCTCTGACAACACATCATCCAACAACAAAATCGGATATTCTCCTGTTTCTTCTTTTATAATTTCTATTTCAGCAAGCTTTATTGAAAGAATTGCTGAACGCTGCTGACCCTGAGAACCAAAATACTTGCATTCATTTCCGTCAATTTTAATTATTATGTCATCTTTGTGAGGTCCATACAAAGTTGTTCCCCTCATTATTTCATTTTTTATGTTGTTGTTTATTTTTTCATGAAATGACTTTTTTATGATTTCATTGTCCAAGTATTCAGATCTGCCTATGTTGCAGCAGTAGCTCATTTCAAATTTTTCTTTTTTACCGGAGATATCTGCATAAATATCCGCTGCATAATGTTTTAACTTTTCAATATATTCATTTCTTAAAAATATTATGTCTGAACCTGTATTAACCAGGTAATCATTCCAAATATTTATAATATCCTTATTTTGTGGATTTGTATAGTAATTTTTTAAAATAATATTTCTTTCAGTCAGAACTTTTTTGTATTTATTAAGCAAATACTTATATTTAGGCTTAATTTGAGAAATGTCAATATTTATGAATTTTCTTCTTTCAACAGGACTTCCCTTTATAATTCTCATATCGTCAGGAGTAAAAATAACATTGTTCAATATTCCTATCATTTCCGAAGTTTTATCCAGCTTTACTCCGTTTATGTGGACTGTCTTCCTTTTGTTTTTCTCCAAAAGAAGGTCAATTTTCATGTTATAGTTATTTTTTATAAGAGAAATTTCTACAGAACTTTTATTTTCACTGAAATTGATCAATTCATTTTCACTGTTTAATCTGAACGTCCTTCCTATTGAAGAAAGGTAAATAGACTCCATGAGATTTGTCTTTCCCTGGCCATTGTCTCCTATGAAAATGTTCAGAGAGTTGTTAAGTTCAATTTCTGCATCCTTGAAATTTCTGTAATTCTTTATTTTTAACTTATTTATTATCATTTTTCCTCTGTTGAAATGATATACTCTTCACCGTTAAATTCAACGATGTCCCCTTCTCTCAACTTCTTTCCTCTTTGAAGTTCAACTTCGCCGTTAACTTTTACAAGTCCGTCAAGAATTACATTTTTTGCCATACCGCCGCCTTCTACTGCATTGACAAATTTCAAAAGCTGGTCAAGTTTTATATATTCTGTGCTAATATAAATATTTTCCATTTTGCACCTCATTTTTAAAATAATTTATTTTTGTAAATGACCATAATAATATTTATTTTATATTATATTTCTATAATGACCTTAAAATATTATGATATTCTAACAGGCAGTACCATGTAAATATAATCTTCCTTGTTTTCTTCATTTATAAAGCAAGGGTTATTTTTCCCAATTAAATTCAATTTAATTTTTTCATTTTCTATAACCTTGAGAAAATCAAGGAGATATTTTGAGTTGAAACCTATTTTTATGTCTTCTCCTTCTTTTTCAACAGTCACATTTTCTTCTACATTGCCGTATTCGGATGCAGAATTTATCTGCATGTTGTTTTCTTTTATGTCAAGAATTATGAGGTTGTTTTTGTCATCTTTAGCAAGAAGTGAAGCTCTTTCAACAGATTCTCTTATTTCAGTTGTGCTTACATTAACTGTTGTCACATAATTATCTTTTATTATTCCTTCATAATCAATGAATTTACCATCAAGCAGGTTTGATATTATTATAGTGTTGTCTACTTTGAAAGAAATATGGCTTTCAGAAATAACTATGTCTGTGTTTGTCTTGTTTTCCTCTATTATTCTCAAAATTTCAAGCATTGTTTTTGAAGGAACAACAACTGAAACTTCACCGCTGAAATCTATTTTTTCTTTTTTTACTGCCATTCTGTATCCGTCAAGAGCAACAAATGTACAAAGATTATTTTTAATTTCAATGAGGCAACCTGTGAAAATAGGTTTAATATTTTCCTGTGCAGCTGCAAAATAAGTGTACTTTATAAGATTTTTCAAAGATTCAGATTTTATTGAGAATGAATTTCCTTCATTGTCAAATGTGTTGTCAGGATATTCTGCTGCAGAATTTCCAAGTATGTTAATTTCTGAATTTAGACATTTTATTTCCATGTTGTTGTTTTCCATTGTTTCTATGTTCACATAGGAATTAGACGGCAGTTTTCTTACAAAATCTCCAATAAGTCTTGATTGCACAACTATTGATCCTTCTTCCTCTATGTCACAGGGAGAGTAAGTTTTTATTCCAAGGTCCAGGTCTGTGGCAGTCATAATGAGCATGTTGTTTTTTGCTTCTATGAGTATGCCTGACAATATAGGAAGAGGTGTTCTGGAAGAAACTGCTTTTTGTACAATATTAATTGATTTATTTAGTTCATTTTGGTTAATTCTAATTTTCATCTTTTACTCCTTTATAATTGGTTTGTTAACAATTGAAACTGAAAAAACATTTAATAGAAATATATAAAATAATTATTAGTAATATTAGTAGGCACTGTTAATTTGTTGAAAAGTTGTTGAAGCACTGAATTTTAAATCTTTAAAAAATTTATGGCTGTTGACAGATTAATTTTTTATCCAAAAGCGTAAAAATAAAAAATAATGTTATGAACAACCCCTAACAGTTTATCAACAGAGTAGTTAATTATTCAGCATGGAAATTAAATCATCTACATTTTTTTTAATTTCCTGAGAATTTTCCATGTCTTCTTCAACCTTGTTGCATGCATGAAGCACAGTTGAGTGATCTCTTCCTCCGAATTCATCTCCAAGCTTAGGCAGAGAATAATCCGTTAATTTTCTGGCTATATACATAGCAATTTGCCTTGGATATGCAATGTTTTTCGTTTTCTTTTTTGAAATGAGGTCGTCCATTGATATGTTGTAGTAATTTGCAACAACTTCCTTTATATCAACAAGAGTGATTTTCTTGTTGCTGGAGATCAAATGCTTCAAGGCCTCCTGGGCAAGCTCAAGTGAAACTTCCTTTTTATTAGTGAGGGAAGCATAGGCATAAATACGTATGAGAGCTCCTTCAAGTTTTCTTATATTTGATTGAATGTGCTGTGCAATGTATGTGATTACCTCGTCAGGAACGTTGTAATTTTCAGCTTCAGCCTTTTTTCTCAATATTGCAATTCTTGTTTCATAATCCGGCGGCTGTATGTCTGCAATTAGTCCCCACTCGAAACGGGAGCGAAGTCTGTCTTCCAATGTTGGAATTTCGCTTGGAGGATTATCGCTTGATACTATGATCTGTTTGTTTGCTTCATGAAGAGCGTTGAAAGTGTGGAAAAATTCTTCTTGAGTACTTTCTTTACCGGCAATAAACTGAATGTCATCCACCAGAAGTACATCAGCTTTTCTGTATGTGTTTCTAAACTCCTCATTTTTGCCGTCCTTGATAGAATTAATAAGGTCGTTTGTAAATTTTTCTGAAGTTACATAAAGAACATAGGCGTCCGGGTTGTTGTCCAGAATGTAGTGTCCAATGGCGTGCATCAAGTGAGTTTTTCCAAGACCAACTCCGCCGTATAAAAATAAAGGGTTGTATGCAGTGGATGGAGCTTCTGCAACAGCCAGGGAAGCGGCATGGGCAAATCTGTTGGAATTTCCTATTATGAAGTTGTCAAAACGGTACTTGGGATTTAATTTTCTGTCTACGTTTATTGCGTCAGTTTCTTCGGATGTGCTGTTTGAAGCAGTTCGTTTTGAATCTTCTTTGTCGATATTTTCGCCGGGAACCGTGAAAACAAGTTCCGTATCCTTCTTTAATACATACGTGAATGCATTTTTAAGAAAGTTGTAATGTCTTTTCTTTAATGTGTTTTTTAAAAAATCATCTGCTGTTTCCAAATAAATTGTATTGTTTTTATAAGCAACTATTTTAAGAGGCTTGAACCAAGTGTTAAAACTCACTTGATTTGTATCTTCTTTTACAATTTCCAGGACTTCGTTCCATAATTCTTCAAAGTTCATATAATTCCTCCGGTTGTTGATAAAAAAAATTAACATGTTGTTTATAATAAATGAAAATATATGTTAAATTTTATGTTGTAAACAATTGTTAACTAAAAATGTTAACAATTTATAAAATTGATTATTCAACATTTTTTAAAAATTAATAACAGTTTGTCCATAGATTAAACATAAATAAAAAGTTATCCACAGATACATATCATACTATCATTTTTTATCCACAATTTCAATTTAATTTTATTTATTTTAAAAAATAATTGCATTCTTTAAAAAAATGTAGTATATTACAATAGCTATAATATTTTTAATTGTTGACATCGAAATTTAAAAATATTATAATTTAAAAACATGAAAATTTAAGATATTTATATAGATATCTGTAGTACAAGGAGGTGTTTTTCTGATGAAAAGAACTTATCAGCCAAAAAGAAGACAAAGAAGCAGCGAACATGGATTTATTAAAAGAATGAGCACAAAATCCGGAAGAAATGTTTTGAAGAGAAGAAGGGCAAAAGGTAGAAAGAAATTGTCAGCATAAGGCCGCGTATGTGGCCTTTTATTCCATTTTCAAACATAGGTAAAAACAATGATAATCATAAAAAACAACAAAGAATACAAATCTGTCTATAATTGTAAGGATTCCATATCTGATTACAATATTGTTTTGTTTGTAAAAAAAAACAATTTAGGTTATAACAGGTTTGGTTTTACTGCTGCAAAAAAAATTAAATTGGCAGTAAAAAGGAACATCATAAGAAGAAGACTGAAAGAAATAGTAAGGTTAAACGAGTGTAATTTAAAAGAAGGCTATGATTTTGTTTTAATGGCCAGGGTTAATGCTGCTGATTCAGATTACAAGAGTCTGGAAAAATCATTTTTTAAACTGATGAAGAAAAAGAAAATGTTAAAGGGTGATCTAAATAAGTAAGCTGTTAATTTTTATTATACGAATATATCAGAAATTTTCTTCGAACTCGGGAGTAAGACACTGCAGATTTTACCCCACATGTTCGCAATATTTTGTTGAAGCGTTACAAAAATACGGTTTTATAAAAGGCTCATACTTAGGAATAAAACGAATTCTCAGATGTCATCCATTTCATCCCGGTGGGTATGATCCTTTGAAATAATACGGAGGATAAACATGAATTTAGATTTTTTAGCAAAGCCAATGGGTATGCTTGTTAAATTGTTATACGACATGGTATCTGTTTTTGATACCCAATATCTTTCTGCTTATGCAATTTCAATAATTTTGTCAACCATAATATTTAAGTTGATAGTAATGCCGTTGACGTTAAAGCAGACTAAATCTATGAAAAAAATGCAGGAATTAAATCCAAAAATACAGGAATTGCAGGAAAAGTACGGAAAAGATCCTCAGACGCTTCAAAGAAAACAAATGGAATTGTACAAAGAAGCTGAATACAGTCCTTTTGCAGGGTGTCTGCCTATGTTGATTCAATTCCCTATATTAATTGCGTTTTTTTATGTTATCAGATCACCTGAAGTATATGTTTTTAAGAATCTGGAAGCATATGATTTAATAAATAAAGCATTTTTTTGGATCAATGACTTGAGATACACTGAAAATTTTATTTTTGACGGCGGAATTGTAAATGGATTGTCAATGGGTGGAATGACACTTCCGTTCATTGGAGCAGCTGTTCCTATATTTGCTGCAATATCAGCATTTACAACATATCTGACAAGTAAAATGACAATGTCAACTCAGCCAGCAGGAAATGAACAGGCTATGGCTACACAAAAATCAATGAATATGATGATGCCTGTCATGATATTTGTTTTTGGTGTACAGTTCCCTGCAGGATTAGGATTATACTGGGTTGTTTCAAATGTATTTCAGTTGATACAACAATATGTTATTATGAATTCGTCCAAAAATCCGAAGGAGGAATTAAAATAGATGAAAAATGTAACTATTGAAAGATCTACAGTTGAAGAAGCTATTGCTGCTGCCTTGGAAGAACTGCATGCTGAGAAAGAAGAAGTGCAGATTGAAGTTATCAATGAGCCTTCAAAAGGTTTTTTCGGCTTGATAGGAAGCAAGGATGCAAAGGTCAAAGTAACCGTTACAAATGGTCCGGAAGAAAGAACAAAAAAATTCTTTGACGTCTTGCTTAAAAAAATGGAGATAGAAGCTGATTACCAGGTGGATTTTTCCGACAACGTTTTAAAAGTTGACATAGTTAAAATCGGAGAAGACGATAAAGGCATAATCATAGGCAAAAGAGGTAAAAATTTAGACGAAATTCAATTTCTTCTTAATTTGATAGTGAATAAAGGCAGAGAAAATTATGTAAGAGTTATTTTCAATGTTGAAGATTACAGAGCCAAAAGAGAAGAGACATTAAAGAAACTTGCAGCAAAAATGGCAGACAAGTGCAGGTACTACAAGCACAAGGTCAGACTCGAACCAATGAATCCTTATGAAAGAAGAATAATTCATTCTACTTTACAGGACGAAAAGGACATAATCACTTATTCTGAAGGTGATGAGCCTTTCAGAAAAGTTGTAATAGACTTAAAATAAGCATATCATATAACCCGGACAACCGGGTTATATTTTATATACTAGGAATTACATGATAATACCACATGCAGCATTAAATATTTATGTACATTTGTGAAAAAATAATGTAAAATATATGTGAATTATAAAGAAAGAAACGGTGATAGGATGAACAGTGATACGATAGCTGCAATAGCAACATTTCCAGGCAATGCTGGTATCAATATAATAAGAATAAGCGGTGATGATGCACTTAGTATAGCTGAAAAAATTTTTGTCAAAAAAGGTAGAAAAACGGGCGAAGGCAATAATTTAAAGCCAAGATACCTTCATTACGGCCATGTGATAGACAATCAGGGCAAAATTATAGATGAAGTACTGCTTTCTTACATGAAGGGTCCGAATACCTACACAAGAGAAGATGTAGTGGAGATAAACTGCCATGGAGGAGTTATTTCTGCAAAAAAAATACTTGAGACAGTCCTTCTTATGGGATCTCGTCCTGCAGAAAGAGGCGAATTCACAAAGAGAGCATTTCTTAACGGTAGAATAGACCTGACCCAGGCTGAAGCCGTCATAGATATTATCAATTCAAAGACAGATTCAAGCCATGCCATATCCATGAATCACCTTGAAGGCAGGCTTTCCAAAGAAATAAACAACATAATAGAAAAAGTCATGGACATACTTGCTAACATAGAAGTAAACATTGATTTTCCGGAATATGATGAAGACGAAATCACAATTTCAGACGCAAAAAGATTTTGCGAAGAAATTTCAAATAAAATAGATAAATTAATATCTACGGCTGATACAGGGAAAATATTCAAAGAAGGAATCAAGACGGTTATATTGGGAAAACCCAATGTAGGCAAGTCATCGCTCATGAATTTTCTCCTGAATGAAAACCGTGCTATTGTTACAGAAATCCCCGGTACCACAAGAGATACAATAGAAGAATATGTGAACATAAAGGGAATACCTTTAAGAATTATAGACACTGCAGGCATTAGAGATACAGAAGACAAAGTAGAAAAAATAGGTGTTGAAAAGGCTCTAAGCAAGGTGGATGAAGCAGATCTTGTTATGATGCTCTTTGATTCTTCAAGAGAACTTGAAGCTGAAGATGAGAAAATACTGCAGTATATACAGAATAAAAAAACAATTTATATAAAGAACAAAACGGATTTGGAAAACAAGCTTAATTTGACTGATTATGAAGACATAGAAAAAGATGCAATTAACATATCTGTGGTGAACAATCAGGGTCTTGATGAAATAATTGAAAAATTAAGCAGCATGTTTTTTGAGGGAGCAATAAATCTTGATAACGAGCTTATTATAAACAACGCAAGGCACAAGAATTTGCTGGTAAATGCAAAAAACAGCCTTGATGAAGTGTTAAAGTCAATTAACAACGGCATGACCATAGATTTTGTAGAAATAGACCTTAAGGAGACAATGGAAAATTTAGGTCTAATAGTTGGTAAGTCCGTAAGCGACGATTTGGTTGACAAAATATTCAATGAATTTTGCATAGGAAAATAGGAAGAGGAAACGAAATGGAAGACAAAGTAAGAGATTTTCTTGCAGAAGAAATAGATGTGGCTGTTGTGGGAGCAGGGCATGCAGGATGTGAAGCAGCGCTTGCAGCTTCAAGGCTCGGGCTAAGTACTATCATGATAACCATGACACTTGATTCAATAGCCATGATGCCGTGCAATCCAAACATTGGCGGAACTGCTAAAGGACACCTGGTGAGGGAAATTGATGCTCTGGGTGGAGAAATGGCTTTAAATATAGATAAAACTATGATACAATGTAAGATGCTGAACCGTTCAAAGGGACCGGCAGTTCATTCCCTCAGGGCTCAGGCAGACAAAAACAAGTATCACTCTGAAATGAAAAGAGTAATAGAAAATCAGAAAAATCTTGAAGTTGTTCAGGCTGAAGTTACAAGACTCACAGTGAATGATGACAAAACATTCAATGTCTATACAAAAGTAGGAGCATATTACAGGGCTAAATCAGTAATAATCACAACTGGAACATACCTTAAGGGAAGAGTATATATAGGAGAACTTAATTATTCTTCAGGACCAAATGGTTTGGCTCCCGCAAATGAGCTATCGGAATCATTGATGGATTTGGGAATAGAACTTAGAAAATTCAAGACTGGAACACCGGCTAGAATACACTCTGATTCTCTGGATTATGAAAAAATGGAAATGCAGTCAGGGGATGAAGAGATAATTCCCTTTTCATTCATGACTGATGAAATAAATATTGATCAAGTACCGTGCTATATAACATACACTACAGAAGAAACACATGAAATAATAAGAAAAAACCTGGACAGATCTCCTCTTTATGAAGGAGTTATAAAAAGCATTGGACCCAGGTACTGCCCTTCCATTGAAGATAAGGTTGTTAAATTTTCAGATAAGGACAGACACCAGCTGTTTGTTGAACCTGAAGGTCTCGACACAAAGGAAATGTACATTCAGGGAATGTCATCTTCTCTTCCATACGAAGTGCAGATTCAAATGTACAAATCTATGATTGGATTAGAAAATGCTAAAATCATGAGACCTGCTTATGCAATAGAATATGACTGCATTGACCCGACTCAGCTTAAAACAAGTTTGGAACTCATAAGCATTAAAAATTTATTTTTTGCTGGACAGGTGAATGGAAGTTCAGGTTACGAAGAAGCAGCAGCTCAGGGTCTGATAGCAGGAATAAATGCAGCCATGAGTTTGAAAAACAGAGAGCCCCTTGTTCTTGACCGTTCAGAAGCATACATCGGAGTATTGATTGACGACCTTGTGACTAAGGGGACAAATGAACCATACCGCATGATGACATCAAGGGCTGAGTACAGGCTTATATTGAGACAGGACAATGCAGATGAAAGACTTACAGAAAAGGGCTATGAAGTTGGTCTTGTTACAGAAGAAAGATATGAGAGATTTAAAACAAAGAAACAAAAAATAGAAGAAGAAATTGAACGCTTGAAAAACATAAAAATTACTCCGAAAAAAGAAGTAAATGAAATATTGGAGAGCCTTGGAAGCGCATCTTTAAAAATGCCTTTGAGCTTATATGATTTATTGAGAAGGACAGAGCTTGACTACGACAACACTGCGGCTCTTGATGAAGAAAGACCGCTGCTAAACAAAGAAACAAAGGATTATGTTGAAACAGTCATAAAGTATGATGGATACATTTCAAAGCAGATTAAGCAGGTAGAGCAGTTTAAAAAGCTTGAAAACAGAAGAATCCCAATCAGCATTGATTATGACAGCATAGGAAATTTAAGGCTTGAAGCTAAGCAGAAACTTAACAGAATAAGACCTGATTCTATAGGTCAGGCTTCGAGAATATCAGGAGTGTCACCATCCGACATCAATGTACTTTTGGTGTACATGATGACAAACGCAGCCAAATCTCACGACAAAGGAGAAAATCTTGATTAAAACAATGGAAGAGGGTTTCAGACAACTGAAATTGCCCTACAGCTCAGAAATTGAAAAGAAGTTCGCAAAGTACAGAGATCTTTTGAAAGAATGGAATCAAAAAATCAACATTACGTCCATTGAAGATGATGAAGAAATATATGTGAAGCACTTTTTAGACAGCATTGTTCTTCTGGATGAAGGAAATTTCTGCGAAAAGAAAAGTTTAATCGACATAGGTACAGGAGGAGGCTTTCCTGGATACCCTTTAAAAATTGTCAATGACAAACTGAGTGTTACTCTTTTGGACAGTCTGAGAAAAAGAATTGATTTTCTTGATATGGTCAGGAAGGAATTGAATCTTGACGGAGTGGAACTCATTCATGGCAGGGCAGAAGACTTCGGTCAAAATCCAAAGTACAGAGAACAATTTGATATATGTGTTTCAAGAGCTGTGGCGCCTCTCAATGTTTTAGGCGAATACTGCCTTCCGTTTGTAAAAGTGGGCGGATATTTTGCAGCATATAAAAGCGAAAATATTTCCAAGGAAATAACGGATTCTGAAAGTGCTATAAACAAGCTTGGGGGCAAAATTAAAGAAATTAAGGAAATTAATCTCCCCGGTTCAGAAATTTTAAGAAAAATAGTAATTATAGAAAAAATAGAACAGACAAACAGCAAGTACCCGAGAAAAGCGGGAAAACCAAGTAAAGATCCATTAATATGAGGGGGAGAAAATTTTGATAAGCAGTATAGTAAATATAGATGTTAACAAAATAATTCCTAATAAAAATCAACCAAGAAAAATTTTTGATGACAGGGCTCTTGAAGAGTTGAGCCAATCCATCAAAAACTATGGCATTATACAGCCCATAACTGTAAGAAAAATTTATGATGATATTTATGAGATTATTGCCGGTGAAAGACGATTCAAAGCCGTAAAGCTTCTAGGCAGGGAAACTATTCCTGCAGTAATCATTGAAGTAAAGGAAGAAGAATCAGCTGCAATGGCACTTATTGAAAATTTGCAGCGTGAAGATTTGGACTTTATTGAAGAAGCCATGGCTTACGAAAGACTTATTGAAGACTTTGAGCTAAATCAGACACAGCTGGCAGAAAAACTTGGTAAATCACAATCTACAATAGCAAACAAAATGCGTATATTAAAGCTTCCTGAATCAGTAAAACAAAAAATCAGAGAAGGAAGTTTAAGTGAACGACATGCAAGAGCTCTTTTGAAATTAGATGATGAAGAGCTGCTTTTAAGCATAGTGGAAAAAATAATAAAGAAAGACCTTAATGTGAGTGAAACTGAAAAGCTTGTAAGTTCCATAGCAGAAGATGTGAACCTCAAGAAAATTAAGGACAAGCGCTATGTAAGAAATTTTATCAGTTATAAAATTTATATCAACACAATAAAGAATGCTTATAACGAAATAGTTAAAACAGGCATAGAAGCGAGATTTGAGCAGGAAGAATCGGAAGAGTTCATTGAAATAAAGGTGAAAATTCCTAAAAAAAGCATGTAGAGGGTGAAAGTATGGCTAAAGTCATAAGCATATTCAATCAAAAAGGCGGAGTAGGAAAAACAACAACAAATGTTAACCTGTGTGCTGCGCTGGCTCTGAAAGGCAAAAAAGTTCTTAGTATTGACATAGACCCCCAGGGCAATTCAACCAGCGGGTTCGGTGTTAATAAAAATGAACTTGAGTATACAATTTATGATGTATTGATTGAAGATTATGATATTAACAAAATAATATGCAAAACAAATATTGAAAATCTGGAGCTGGTTCCTGCAAACATACAGCTGGCTGGAGCTGAAATAGAGCTTACAAACACAAAGTACAGGGAGAAAACTCTTAAAGAAAAGATGAGTATGCTGGACAATAAATATGATTTTATCATAATAGACTGCCCCCCCTCATTGGGACTTTTGTCATTGAATGCGCTGACTGCTTCAAATACTGTTCTAATACCCATACAGTGTGAATATTATTCATTGGAGGGTGTTGGACAACTCATTGATACGGTTAAGCTCGTAAGAAAAAATTTAAATCCTAAACTTGATATTGAAGGAGTTCTTCTTAATATGTTTGATGGAAGAACAAATCTTTCAGTGCAGGTTGTTGAAGAAGTTAAGAAATATTTTAAAGATAAAGTGTACAGGACTGTGATTCCAAGAAGCGTAAGATTGGCTGAAGCACCCAGCTTCGGGCAGCCCATCATGCTTTATGATGAAAAATCAAAGGGAAGTGAAGCATATTTGAAACTTTCCGAAGAAATCATCAAGAATAACTAGGAGGATAACATGGCTATTAAAAGAAAAGCCTTGGGCAAGGGTTTGTCAGCATTGATACCGGAGGAACTGGAAAAGGAAGATATAAAAAGAATCGAAGAAATAGACACAAATTTAATATGTCCTAATCCAAATCAGCCTCGTAAGGTATTTGAGCAGGATAAACTTGAGGAACTGACTGAGTCCATAAAAAAATATGGTGTAATCCAGCCTATTATCGTCAGAAAAGACAATGACATATACACAATTATCGCAGGCGAAAGAAGATGGAGAGCATGCAAGAATGCAAATATCAAATCAATGCCATGTATTGTCAGGGACATTGAAAATAAAAATGCTTCTGAAATAGCCTTGATTGAAAACATACAAAGAGAAGATTTAAATCCCATAGATGAAGCCAATGCTTATGATTTTATTATGGACAGATACGGCATAACACAGGAAGAAGTTTCAAATATTGTAGGAAAATCGAGGGTTTATGTTACAAATATAATGAGGCTTTCAAATCTTGACAGCTATGTTAAGGAAAAAATAGTAAACAATGAGATTTCTGCCGGACATGGAAGAGCAATATTGAGCTTATCTCCTGAAAAACAAATTGCCATGACTAACCTTATTATAAAAGAAAATTTAAGCGTGAGGGACGTTGAAAAGCTTGTAAGGGACACGAAGAAACCAAAAAGAAGAGTTCAGCCCGAAAAAGACAAATACCTGGCATATGTTGAGGAAATGCTTACAGATAGATTTTCTTCAAGAGTAAATATTAAAAGAAACAAGAATAAGGGCAAAATTGAAATAGAATATATTAACAATGAAGATTTGAACAGAATATTAGATTTGTTGAAAATAGAAGATTAATCAGCTAAAAGGTGATTTTTCTTTTCATTTATTGACAAACGTTTACAATTTTGGCGATTATTAATATTTGAACAAACTTCAATATACTAAACAATAAAAAATCTTTACTTTTTGACAACTATAAAAAAAATGGATAAATATAATAATGTAAAAAACGTTTACAGAATTAATAAAAGTAAATACAACCAGTATTAAATTTTCTAAAATATTTAATTGGTTCATTTGATTGACATTATATTAACAAAAATATATAATGGGAACAAATATCTGTTCAAAATAAACTAGGGAGGTTATTATTTTGATTAAAGGACTTGATGTTAGAGCTAATGAAAGGCAGTTTATTGAGCTTAAAGAGTACATTGACTCAATCAGACAATCACAGGGCATATTGATGCAGACTCTGCACAAGGCTCAGGAAATTTTCGGCTATCTTCCAATTGAAGTGCAGAAATTTATTGCTCATGAGGTAGATGTTCCGCTAGCTGAAGTTTATGGAGTTGCTACTTTTTACACACAATTTTCAATCACGCCAAAGGGAAAACATAAAATAGGAGTATGCCTTGGAACAGCATGTTATGTTAAGGGTTCACAGCTGGTTTTGGACAAGTTATCTAAAGAGTTAAACATAAGTGTTGGCGGCACAACTGAAGATAACGAGTTTACACTTGAGGCTACAAGATGTCTAGGTTGCTGTGGTCTTGCTCCTGTTATGATGATAGACGGTGATGTATACGGTAAGTTGGAACCTAAAAAAATTCCAGAAATTTTGGCCAAGTATAAAGATTAAGGGGGACGCTTATGAAATCTTTGGAAGAATTGAAAAAGTTAAGAGAAGAGTCAATTAAGAATATTGAAATGAGAAATACAGATAAGGATATTAGAGTTGTTGTGGGCATGGCAACATGTGGAATATCTGCAGGTGCAAGACCGGTTCTTACAACTTTGGTTGAAGAGGTTGCTAAAAGAAATTTAGGCAATGTGCAGGTAGTGCAGACAGGATGTATTGGAATGTGCACTTTGGAACCTATTGTAGAAGTATATACTGCTGATAAAGAAAAAGTAACCTATGTTCATATTGATCCGGAAAAAGCAAAAAGAATTGTGTCGGAACATTTGGCAAACAACAATGTTGTTGTTGAGTATACAATAGGTTCAGCTGAAAAACAGTAGAAGTGGAGGAGAAGCGATGAAGATTTTCAGATCTCATGTTTTGGTATGTGGCGGAACTGGGTGCAGTTCTTCAAATTCTGCTTTGATTAAGCAAAGATTTGAAGAAAAAATTAAAGAATTAAAGTTGGATGAAGAAGTACAGGTTGTTGCTACCGGATGTTTCGGTCTGTGCGAAGAAGGACCTGTAGTTATAATATATCCTGAAGGATCGTTCTATGCAAGAATGACTGTAGAAAGAGTTGACGAAATTTGCGAAGAACATCTGTTGAAGGGAAGAATTGTTAGAAAATATCTGTTTGATGAAAGTGCAAGAGAAGAAAAAATCAAGCCTCTCAGTGAAGTAGAATTTTATAAAAAACAAAAAAGAGTTGCTTTAAGAAACTGCGGAGTTATAAATCCTGAAGATATAAGTGAGTATATTGCAAGAGACGGCTACATGGCATTAGGAAAAGTTTTGACAGAAATGACTCCCACAGAGGTAATACAGCTTGTAAAGGATTCCGGTTTAAAAGGTAGAGGGGGAGCTGGTTTCTCTACAGGAATGAAATGGAGTTTTGCTGCTCCAAACCAAGCTGACCAGAAGTATGTAATCTGTAATGCTGACGAAGGAGATCCGGGTGCATTCATGGACAGAAGCGTTCTTGAAGGAGACCCACATGCTGTTTTGGAAGCAATGGCTATTGCAGGATATGCAATTGGAGCTACAAAGGGTTTTATTTATGTTAGAGCAGAATACCCAATAGCTGTTCACAGATTGGAAATTGCAATAAAACAAGCCAAAGAAGTAGGCCTTATAGGAAAGAATCTTTTTAACACGGGTTTTGATTTTGATGTTGAAATAAGACTTGGCGCAGGAGCATTCGTATGCGGTGAAGAAACAGCCCTTATGCAGTCAATAGAAGGCAAGAGAGGAATGTCAAGGAACAAGCCTCCATTCCCGGCAAACAAGGGATTATGGGGTAAGCCTACAATCATAAACAACGTTGAAACATTGGCCAATGTTCCTCAAATTATATTAAACGGTCCGGACTGGTTCAAGAGCTTCGGTACTGCAAAATCCCCCGGAACAAAAGTATTTGCACTTGGCGGAAAAATTAATAACACAGGTCTCGTTGAAGTTCCTATGGGAACATCTTTGAGAGAGGTTATTTACGATATAGGCGGCGGATGTCCGAACAACAAAGAGTTCAAGGCTGTTCAGACAGGAGGACCATCAGGAGGATGTTTGACTAAAGATCACCTGGATATTCCTATAGACTATGACAATCTTACAGCTGTAGGCTCAATGATGGGCTCAGGCGGAATGATTGTTATGGATGAAGACAACTGCATGGTTGACATAGCAAGATTTTTCCTTGATTTTACAGTTGATGAATCCTGCGGAAAATGTACACCATACCGTGAGGGAACAAAGAGAATGCTAGAAATTCTAGATAAGATAACAGAAGGCAAAGGCACTATGGAGGACCTGGATAAGCTTGAAAAGCTAGCTGTAAATATAAAGGAAACATCATTGTGCGGTTTGGGACAAACAGCTCCTAACCCTGTTTTGTCAACGTTGAGATATTTTAGAGATGAATATGAAGCTCACGTTTTGGAGAAAAGATGTCCTGCTGGAGTTTGCCAATCACTCTTAAGATATATTATCACTATGGATTGCAAGGGATGTACAAAGTGTGCGAGAATATGCCCTGTTGGTGCAATTGAAGGAAAAGTGAAGGAAATTCATGTTATCAATCAGGATAAGTGTATTAAATGCGGCGCTTGTATGGATGCTTGTACATTCCATGCTATCATTAAAAAGTAAGGAAGGCAGGTGTTATAATTGGATAAAGTAAATGTAACTATAAATGGAATAACGGTAAATGTCCCAAAAGATTATACGGTATTGATGGCTGCAAGAGAAGCGGGAATTGATATACCAACACTTTGTTTTTTAAAGGATATCAATGAAATAGCTGCCTGCAGGGTATGCGTTGTAGAAGTTGACATTAAGGGTGTACCAATGCGTAATCTTCCTGCATCCTGTGTACTTCAGGTTCAGGATGGAATGAATGTAAGAACAAACACTCCAAAGGTAAGAAATGCTGTAAAGATGAATGTGGAATTAATTCTTGCGAATCACAACAGAGAGTGTCTAACATGTTTGAGAAACGGCACATGTGAACTTCAGAAGCTTTGCGATGAGCTTGGTATTGATGATATTGAGTTCCAGGGAGCTAAAAGAGAAGCTAAAATAGACAATCTGTCATATTCAATAGTAAGAGATTCAAGCAAGTGTATATTGTGCGGAAGATGTGTGTCCACATGCAGAGACGTACAAGGAATAGGCATACTTGATTTTACAAAAAGAGGCTTTAAAACAGAAGTTGCTCCTGCATTCGATTACAGCATGAAGGATGTTCCATGCGTATACTGCGGTCAGTGCATTCAGGCATGTCCTGTTGCAGCGTTGAGAGAAAGATCTTATATAGATGATGTATGGGATGCAATAGATGATCCGGAAAAATTTGTTGTAGTTCAGACTGCTCCTGCAGTAAGGGCATCACTTGGTGAAGAGTTCGGATATCCGGTAGGAACGGATGTTACAGGAAAAATGGTTGCAGCTTTAAAGAGGCTTGGATTTGATAAGGTATTCGACACAAACTTTTCTGCAGACCTTACAATACTTGAAGAAGGAACAGAGCTATTGAGCAGAGTGACAAACGGAGGAAAACTTCCAATGATTACATCTTGTTCACCTGGCTGGATTCGTTACTGCGAATTGAACTATCCAGAATTTTTGGATAATCTGTCTACATGCAAGTCACCTCAGCAGATGTTTGGAGCTATTGTGAAGTCATATTATGCAGAAAAAGAAGGAATTGACCCAAGCAAGATAGTGTCAGTTTCTGTAATGCCTTGCACTTCAAAGAAGACTGAAGCTAATAGACCGGAAATGGAAGTTGACGGATACAGAGATGTTGATTATTCACTTACTACAAGAGAGCTTGGAGATATGATTAAGCGTGCGAGAATAAGCTTTACAAAACTTCCTGATGAGCATACAGACAGTATTCTTGGAGATTACACAGGAGCCGGCGCAATATTCGGAGCAACCGGCGGTGTTATGGAAGCAGCTCTTCGTACGGTTGCGGACATATTGACTGGCAAAGATCTTGAATCAATCGAATATCAGGCAGTCAGAGGTATAGAAGGCGTTAAGGAAGCAAGCGTGGTTCTTCCTATAGGTGGAGTTGACACTGAAGTTAAAGTAGCTGTAGCTCACGGTACTGCAAATGCAGCAAAAGTGCTTGAGTCAGTGAAAGCAGGTGAAAAGGATTATCACTTCATAGAAGTTATGGCATGTCCGGGGGGATGTGTTCACGGCGGAGGGCAATCTCATGTTTCTGCAAAGGCAAGGTTGGATGTTAATCCTAAAGTAAGCAGAGCAAATGCACTCTATGAACTTGATAGATCTCTTCCTAAGAGAAAATCACATAAGAATCCGGAAGTTATGAAACTTTATGAAGATTATCTGAAGGAACCTAACGGTCATTTATCACACAAACTTCTTCATACTCACTATACAAAGAGAGATTCTTACGAAATTGAGCAGGAAGAAGAATTTGCAAAGATGCTTGAAAAATTAGATAAATAATAAAAAAAGAGATTTTCCCTAAGGAAAATCTCTTCTTTTCAACAGAAATGCATTCAATTGTGGACAACTATTTTTTTTATTTCATCGGCTGTTGATACAATGTAATCAGCGCCTTCATCTTGCAGCACTGAAGAATTTCTGAAGCCCCATAAAACTCCAATGGACTTTATTCCTGCATTTTTTGCAGTTCGTATGTCTATTTCAGTGTCTCCTATGTACACGCATTGATTTTTTTCTGTTTTGAGTTCACATATTATGTCAAGGAGAGAAGCAGGATCTGGTTTTGCCTGGTAGCCGTCCTTTAGGCCGCTTACATATTGAATTTTATCTCCAAAAGTTTTCGAAACTATTTTTTTTGTAAAATCATCAGGTTTGTTTGATAAAATTGCCGTCAATATGTTTTTTTTATTAAGATAATCAAGCATATCCAGTATTCCTTCATAAGGTTTCGTGTGGTCAAGCATATGCTTATTATAATATGTGTTATAATGAAAAAGAAATTCTTCTATTGTACTATCATCATAATTTTTAAAATACTCATCTAGGATGCTTTCAACAACTTTTCGCCTTCCTGTTCCAAGAAGCAATTTGTACTTCTGTGAATCTACGTGATGCAGATTAAATTTATCAAGGGCATAATTGCATGCTGCTTCTAAATCCTCTGCAGAATCCATCAATGTGCCGTCCAAATCAAATATTGCAGCTTTAAACATAAGATCCTCCATATAATTGTTAATTACATATTAACACATTAAGTTCCGTAATTGAAGCATTATTAAGGCAAATATTTGCTTTATGACATCTGTCAGATATGATATAATGATTAAAAACAATTTAGCAGGTGATTAAAATGTTGCTTATTAAAAATGGAAGAATAATTGATCCTCATTCTGGAAGGGATGAAGTTGCAGACATATTGACTGAAGATGATAAAATAGTTAAAATAGCTGAAAATATTGATGTTCATGAATGCTGCAGAGTAATAGATGCTTCAGGAATGGTTGTTGCTCCGGGACTCATAGATGTTCACGTTCATTTCAGGGACCCTGGTTTTACCTACAAGGAAGATATTCTTACAGGTGCAAATGCAGCAGCAAGGGGAGGATTTACAACGGTTGTTTGTATGGCTAATACTGATCCGGTTGTGGACAATCCTGAAACATTGGAATACATTATGAATATATCAAAAAAATCTCCTATAAATGTACTGCCGGCAGCATCTATTACAAAAGGCATGAAGGGTAACGAAATAGTTGACATGGAATTACTTAAGAACAATGGTGCAGTGGGATTCACTGATGACGGGTACCCTATTATGAACACAGCCATAGTGCTTAAAGCCATGGAAGAAGCTAGACGCCTAAACGTTCCAGTCAGCTTTCACGAAGAAGATCCAAATCTCATTAAAAGTGCAGGTGTTAATGAAGGGATAATATCTGAAAAACTTAGTATGGGGGGAGCATCCCATCTGGCTGAAGATGTAATGGTAGCAAGAGATTGTGCATTAGCTGTTTCTATGGGAGCAAAAGTGAACATACAGCACTTAAGCTCCGGTAATGCGGTGGAAATAATAAGATGTGCAAAAAAAATGGGTGCATTTGTAACGGCAGAAGCATCTCCTCATCATTTTTCAATGACAGAGAATGATGTTCTCACATATGGAGCAAATGCAAAAATGAATCCTCCGCTTAGAACTGAAGCTGATAGGATCAAAATAATTGAAGGACTCAAGGATGATACCATAGAAATCATAGCAACAGATCACGCCCCTCACAGCAGTGAGGAGAAGGAAAAAGAGTTTTCAAAGGCTCCAAGTGGGATTATAGGTCTTGAAACAGCATTGGCAGTAGGTATTAAATACCTTGTGAACAGCGGGCATTTGAGCATTTTAAAATTATTGGAGAAAATGACAATAAACCCTGCAAGGTTGTACAATCTTAATACCGGTATTTTAAAAGAAAATTATCCTGCTGATATGGTGATTTTTAATCCTGAAGAAAGCTGGGTAGTTAATGAGTTTTATTCTAAATCAAGTAACTCACCTTATTACGGAAGGGAACTGCAGGGAAAAGTTAAATTTACCATATGCAGGGGCAAAATAGTATACGAAGATAAATGATCCGTTATGGATGTATTTATACCCAAAGAGCAAAAGCCACATATAATATTACAAATACAAGAAGCAGGTGATATAATGATTTATTTAGATAATGCAGCCACAACATACCCAAAGCCTAAATCAGTTTATAAAAATGTGATGGACGCCATGACAAAGTACGGGGCTAACCCTGGAAGAGGTAGCCACGCCATGGCCATAGAGGGTGCAAGAGTAATATATGAAACAAGAGAACTTCTGGCAGAACTATTCAATTTCGACGATCCCATGAGGGTTATTCTTACATTCAATGCAACAGATGGATTAAATATGGCAATAAAGGGTATACTAAGACCAGGAGACCATGTTGTAACAACAGCAATGGAACATAATTCGGTATTAAGACCTATAAAAGAACTGGAAAATATTGGAGTTGAAAATACAATAGTATCCTGTTCTCATGAAGGAAAGATAAATGTTGAGGACATAGAAGCGGCCATAAAGACCAACACAAGGATGGTTGTCACAACCCATGTATCGAACTTGACAGGAACTATATTTCCAATTGAAAAAATCGGAGAAATGTGCAAGAGGAGAAATGTTCTTTACTTGGTAGACGGTTCTCAAAGTGCAGGCGTGCTAGAGATAGACATGCAGAAACAGCACATAGATTTTTTAGCTGTACCCGGACACAAAGGCCTTCTTGGTCCGCAAGGTACAGGTGCCTTGTTGATTAACAGCGATGCTGAAATAAAGGAACTCAAAGAGGGTGGGACAGGAAGCGAATCAAGCAACCCTCATCAGCCAAATTTTTATCCGGACAAATTAGAAGCAGGTACTCATAACCTTCCGGGCATTGCAGGTCTCAATGCTGGGTTAAAGTATATTTTAAACAAGGGCACAAAATCGATTTTAAGCCACGAAAAAAATATTCTTGAGACATTCATCAATGAGATGAGAAAAAATCCTAAAATTGTAATTTATGGCCCAGAGGATATAAATGACAGAAGCGGTGTTGTTCCGGTCAATATTGCAGGAATGGATTCTTCAGAAGTTGCATATATTCTTGACACGGAATACAACGTTGCAGTCAGACCGGGACTTCATTGTGCTCCATTGGCTCATAAGACAATAGGTACAGAAAATATAGGTGCAGTAAGATTTGGCATAGGACCTTTCACAATAAGAACAGACGTAATAGCAGCAGCAAAAGCACTAAATGAAATTTCAGAAAGATAAAGTATTTTGACAAGAAAATTGTTTTACAATTTTCTTGTCAAAACATTTAATAATTTTTTAATGCAATGTATTTTTATATTTGTTATAATTAGTTAACATATTTAAACAAGGATAGACTATGAAAAAGACAATTATATTTATTTCTGTAATTTTAATAATTGTAGTTGGAATATTGTATTCAACCTATGGAGAAGAATTTTTTTCAGCACTGGATGAGAAAAAGGTGTACAGCATTGTAAATATAAAAAGTACTCATCTTGACACTCTCGATGAATACAAATTCTTTGACGGAGGGATAATTACTTACAACAATCAAAAGATGAAGTTTATCAATTATGACAACTCAAGCATTTGGGAAAGTGAGAATGCAGTCTTTTCTAAAAAAGTCTTCGTAACTGACAATTACATATTCAGGCAGATGGAAAACAGCACAGAAGTGATTGACAAGAATAATCAAAGGTATGTAGTAGCTGAAATTGCAGGTGATATATTAAATGTTTCACGTGAAAATGACGAAACATATATGGTTGTCAAGACAGATACAGGAAAAAACTCTCTGTACATAATGAACGATAACAATGAAGTTGTTGTTGATAACAAGAAATTTGATGAAATTATTACTGGGGTAGCCATAGGGGATAAATCTGAAGGTTATTCATTGATAACGCTGAACTTTGAGAAGGGGATTCCCGAGAATACACTTTATTTCAATCTTCTTGATGATGTTGAGCTTTGGAACACAACAATTGAAAATGAATTATTGGTTAAAACTCAGATTGTAAATAATAATATAATTGCCATAGGTGACAAGAATATATATTACTATAACACAAATGGAAAATTAATGTGGAAGAACAGCATATACAATAGGATTTCAGATATAGAAATCCACAAAGACAGCCAAAAAATATACATGCTGTATGATCACGATGATAGTACCGAGTTAATTGCATATAATTTTGAGGGAAAGATTAAGGAAATTAAAAATACACCAGCTGGCATGAAGAATGTAGAGGTAATTGATAACAAAATAATTGTCAGCAGTGACAATGCAATATTTCTTATTCATGGAAGCAAAACAGATAAAATATTTGAGGATAACCAAGACAGCATTAAAGACTATGTGTTGGAAGGAAGTACTATAAAAATATTATTCAAGGACAAGCTGGTGTCTGGCATAATCAAATAAATATGTTATAAAAGGAGGGAACAAATGAATTTTATTGATATTCTAATTGTGATTTTTGTAGTCTACTCGTGTTTTCAAGGGTATAGAAGAGGATTCATAAAGACTCTTTTTGACACACTTGGAACAATCGTTGCATTTTTTGTAAGCAAAGAGTTTTATTACATAGTTGAAAGTTTTCTTTTGAACAATACTAAATTATTTGTGAAAATTCATGATTTCTTTGAAAGCAAGCTATCAAGCAGTATAGTTGAAACATTTAAGAATCCGGATCATCTGCCGGCAGAACTGCAAAATGTTGTAAGCAATATATTGAATTCAGGAACAGTTAAACAAGTAGACACATTTTCATTGTTTGTAGACAATATAAGCCTTATAGCAATAAGGTCAATTAGTTTTATAATCACATTTTTGATAATATATGTAGCGCTGGTTGTATTATCAAACCTGATAAATGTTATATTTAAGCTTCCATTGCTTAATCTAACAAACAGACTTTTTGGAGGAGCAACAGGTATACTTAAAAGTGCTGTAATACTGTATCTTGTATTTGCACTGAGTTCTCCCATAATAAGTTTCATGCAGGATAGTTCCTTATCACAAAGTGTTTTAAATTCGGAATCAAGTAAAATATTCTATGATAACAATATATTGTTGAATTATTTATCTTATAAAGGTTTCTACAATAATTAGGAGGAAATATGAAAGTAGTTGACGCAAGAGGCAAGTTATGCCCGCAGCCTGTTATTTTGACTAAGAAGGAATCAGATGCAGGTGAGAATGAATTAACTGTAATAGTAGACAATGAAACAGCAAAATCAAATGTGCTGAAATTTGGAGCTAAACTTAACTTTAATACAAGAACAGAAGATAAAAACGATGGAATTTATGTATATCTTAACAGAGAAGTTTGTAATGAATGTGAAGTTATAATAGCTGAGGAATCTGAGAAGAACAACTCAGTCAATAAATTGCAGAAAAAAGGTTTTGTATTTGGCTCAGATAAGCTAGGCAAGGGATCAGATGATTTGGGAAAAATACTGATGAAAAGTTTCATATATACAGTGTCCGAGAAAAAACCATATCCGGATTTCATGGTATTTTTAAATTCAGGAGTTAAACTAACTGTTAAAGGATCCGATTCTTTAGATGATCTGACGAAGCTTGAAGAAGGTGGAGTTAAAATTGTTTCATGTGGAACATGTTTAAATTTCTTTGAAATTACAAATGATTTAGAGGTTGGATCAGTATCAAATATGTACGATATTGTTGATTTGATATCAGAATCAGACAATACTGTTATGATATAAAGGAGAATATTATGCCAATGCAGTTAAATGTGGGAGATGTAGTAAAACTGAAAAAGAAACACCCATGCGGAGGATATGACTGGGAAATTCTTAGGGTTGGTGCAGACTTCAGAATAAAGTGCACAACTTGTGAACGACAGGTATGGCTTCCCAGAAGTGAAGTGGAAAGAAGAATTACTAAGATTGTTAGCCAGGTTCAGACACCATCTGATCTTCCAGAGAATGATGAATAAAAAATAAGAATAGTAATAAATATTTGTTGACATATGGTTTGAAATGTAATAATATAATTAAAAAGTAAATACCTTTAATCTGGCACAGAGAGGCTGGGAAGGAAAAGTGATCTTAGAGACTTAAGTCTTCCTTGCTGTGCATGGAAGATTTTTTATTTACAACTTTAAAGTAGTCCGGAGAGGCTAATAAGGAGGAAATATGTTAAAAGGCAGAAGTTTAATTGAACCAATGGATTTATCACTGGAGGAACTTGATGAGCTGTTGAACCTGGCAGGAAAAATCATCGAGAATCCGGCAGCATATGCAGATGTATGCAAAGGAAAAATACTGGCAACATTATTTTATGAACCAAGCACAAGAACAAGACTGAGTTTTGAAGCAGCAATGCTTAGACTTGGGGGCAGTGTAATGGGATTTTCCTCAGCTGACTCAAGTTCAGCAGCAAAAGGAGAAAGTGTTGCAGATACAATAAGGACAATTGCATGCTATGCAGACATTGCAGCAATGAGACATCCTAAGGAAGGTGCTCCAATGGTTGCAGCCATGAGCACAGACATGCCTGTTATAAACGGAGGAGATGGAGGACATCAGCATCCCACTCAGACATTGACAGATTTATTGACAATCAGAACATTAAAAGGAAGACTGGATAACTTTACTATTGGATTATGCGGTGACTTGAAATTCGGAAGAACTGTTCACTCACTTATAAAGGCACTTTCAAGATATGATAATATAAAATTTGTTCTTATTTCCCCTGAGGAATTGAGGATACCTGACTATATAAGAGAAGAAATACTTATTAAAAACAAAATTGAATTTAAAGAAGTTGAAAGACTTGAAAATGTAATGGATGAACTGGATGTACTTTACATGACAAGAGTGCAAAAAGAAAGATTTTTCAATGAAGCTGACTATATTAGATTGAAAGACAGCTACATTTTAGATTCAGAAAAAATGAAAAGCGCAAAAAGTGATATGATAGTCCTGCATCCTCTTCCAAGGGTCAATGAAATTTCAACAGAAATTGACTCTGATCCGAGAGCAGCATACTTCAAACAAGCAAAGTACGGAATGTTCGTAAGAATGGCATTGATAATGGAATTGTTGGGGGTGGAGATATAATGTTAAACATAGATAGCGTAAACAAAGGTTTAGTAATTGATCACATTCAGGCAGGTAAAGCAATGCAGATTTACAAGTATTTAAACCTTGATAAGATGGATTGCAGCGTTGCAATTATTAAAAATGCTAAAAGCAAGAAGATGGGTAAAAAAGACATTATCAAAATTGAGGACAAAATAAATCTGGATCTTGATGTCCTGGGGTTCATTGATCCTAACATAACTGTTAACGTAATAGATAACGGAGAAATAATCAGAAAAATCAATCTTGAGTTGCCTTCAGCTATAGAAAATATAGTTAAATGCAAGAATCCAAGATGTATTACTTCTATTGAGCAGGAAATTACAAATAAATTCAAGCTCACTGACAAAGAAAAGAAAATATACCGTTGCGTATACTGTGATACAGCTTACGAACAGAATTAATAAATATAGCTGATGAAATATCATCAGCTATAATCATATGCTGAATTAAATGGAGGTATAAAATGATTGCAGACAGATTATTCAAACTGGTGGAAGAAAAAGGCCACGTTTGTGTGGGCCTGGATACAGACTACAGTTACTTGCCAAAGGATTTTGCTGATAAATTTGAAAGTACAGCAGTGGCAATATATAATTTCAATAAAGAAATAATAGATGCAACATATGATGTAGTTTCTTGCTACAAGGTACAGATAGCATATTATGAAGCATTAGGAATTGAAGGGATGAAAGCCTATTCTGATACTTTGAAGTATCTAAAGCAAAAAGGCATGATATCCATTGCTGACATTAAAAGAGGAGATATTTCCAAGACTGCTGAAATGTATGCAAAAGGCCATTTTACAGGAGATTTCGAGGCTGATTTTGTAACACTCAATGTTTATATGGGTATTAACGACAGCCTTGAACCTTTTTTAAAATATGTCAAAGAAAATGATAAGGGAATATTTGCCCTTGTAAGAACATCCAACAAGGGAGCAAAAGACTTCCAGTATATAAGAGATGAAGACGGTGTTCCTCTGTATGAAACAGTTGGTGAAAGAATACAGTTACTGGCTGAGGAAAATGTGGGAAGATGTGGCTTCAGTTCAATTGGGGCAGTTGTTGGAGCAACGAACAATGAAGAAGGATTAGCTCTTAGAAACAAGATGAAATCAGTCTTCCTGCTTATACCAGGATACGGAGCACAAGGGGGAAAAGCAGAAGACATAGCAACATATTTGATCAATGGAAACGGTGCTGTAGTAAATTCATCAAGAGGAATACTGCTAGCATATAAAAATGAAGAAAATGGGGAGCATGATTTTGCAATGTGTGCCCGAAGAGAAGCTATTAGGATGAGAGACGACATAAGAGCTCACATTTAGGAGGTACAATGAAGGTTGTTAAAAGCAAAATCATAAAAAATGAAAAATTATCAAAAAATATATACAGGCTTTCTTGCGAATTTGCAGGCAATATAAAACCGGGTCAATTTTTTATGCTTAAAACCCTTGATAATTCTTACCTGCTGCCGCGTCCTATAAGCGTGCACGACTCATGTAAAAATACAGTGACATTTCTTTACAGGACTGAAGGAAAGGGAACAACTAAAATCAGCACGTTGAGAGAAGATGACCAGATTCAGCTTTTCGGACCTTTGGGAAATGGATTTGACATTGACAATTTAAGCGGAAAGACGGCAGTTGTTGGAGGTGGAATAGGCATAGCTCCTCTTTTGTACCTTGTAAAAGCACTTGGTAAAAATGCAGATGTTTTTCTTGGGTTCAAAGATGAAGAAAATTCATATGTTGTTGATGAATTCAAAAAGTACGCAGACAGAACAGTTGTAGTTACAGAAGACGGAAGTATGGGTGAAAAAGGTTTTGTAACAGATTTCATCAGTTATAAAGAGTATGGAACGGTTCTCACATGCGGACCTGAAATTATGATGAATAAAATAATAAATAATTGTATGGAAAATAATGTAAAATGTTATGTATCTCTTGAAAGAAGAATGGCTTGCGGCATGGGGGTGTGCCTTGGCTGCACTGTTGAGACAAAAAACGGAAATAAAAGGGCATGCAAAGACGGTCCGGTATTTTCAAGCGATGAACTGATAAGAGGTGAATGATGGCAAACTTAAAAATCAATGCAATGGGATTGGAATTTAAAAACCCGATTTTGACTGCATCAGGAACATATGGTTTTGGAGAAGAATTTTCTGAAATTTATGACGTTTCAATTCTTGGAGGAATTTGCAGCAAAGGCCTTACACTGAACGGCAGAAGCGGGAACACAGGCATTAGGTTGTGGGAAACACCCATGGGGCTCATGAACAGCATAGGGCTTCAAAACCCGGGAGTTGACAGTTTCATCCATCAGGAGCTTCCAAGAATGAAAAGCTACAACACCATAATTGCAGCAAATCTTGGAGGACACTGCGATGAAGATTATTATGAAGGTATTTACAAGTTAAATGAAACAGATGTTGACTTGATTGAACTGAACATTTCATGTCCAAATGTAAAAAGCGGAGGAATGGCATTTGGAATAAAATCAGCTGTTGCATATGAGATTGTGTCAAAGCTTAGAAAAATATGCAATAAACCACTTATGGTGAAACTTTCTCCCAATGCGGAAAATATATCTGAAATGTCCATAGCCTGTGAATCTGCAGGAGCAGATGGAATATCATTAATCAACACCGTACAGGCTCTTGCCATAGATATAAAAAAGCGAAAGGCAGTATTTGACAACATCTATGCAGGGCTTTCCGGTCCATGTGTTAAACCCATAGCGCTTCGAATGGTCAGAGATGCAGCAAAATCTGTTAAGATTCCGGTTTGCGGGCTTGGAGGAATAATGAGCGCTGAGGATGTTGTAGAGTTTATTATGGCAGGTGCTACGCTTGTTCAAATAGGTACAGGCAATTTCATAAAACCTGACATTGCCGTAGACATAATTAACGGACTATCAGAGTTCATGGACAGGGAAGGTATTAAATCCTTTGATGAGATAAGAGGGATCATTTAATAAATTAAGAGTGAAGAGTTAAGAATTAAGAATGAAAATCATAAAAGATAAAAATGCTGAAAAAATTATGGAGGATAACAATGAGTATTAATGTGGTGGAAATATTAAAAGAATGTGAAGCACTTCTAGAAGGACATTTTCTTCTTTCTTCAGGAAAACACAGCAACAAATATTGCCAATGTGCAAAGCTTATGCAGTACCCGGACAAAACAGAAAAAGTAATATCAATAGTTGCAGAAAAAATTAAGGATCTGGACATAGACGTAGTAGTTGGGCCTGCCATGGGAGGTATTACTGCTGCATATGAACTTGGTAGACAGCTTGGAAAAAGAGCCATATTCACTGAAAGAGAAAACAATCTGATGACATTGAGGCGTGGTTTTGAAATAAAGCCCGGCGAAAGAATTTTAATTATGGAAGATGTAGTAACGACTGGAAAATCGTCTATGGAAACTGCAAGAGTTTTAGAAAATCTCGGAGGAGAGATTATAGGGCTTGGCTGTATAGTTGACAGAAAAGCAAGTGAAATATCACTTCCAATTTTCAGTGCTGTAGAACTTGAATTTGAAACCTATGATGAAGGCAGTTGTCCGCTATGCAAAGACGGTTCAGCACCTGTTAAACCAGGAAGCAGAAAATTTTAAACAAAAAAACTTAGGGTAAACCTAAGTTTTTTTGTTTCACTTTTATAGGAAGAATAACGGCCAGAACATCCACCATATAGGGTTTTCACACCTGCCGTATCTGTCGCAGTAAGGATATTGATAGTATCTCATTCTATCATAATAATCTCTGTCATAACGCCTGTCATTTCTTCTGTTATAATCATAATAGTTATCAAGACGCCAGTTGCTGTCATATCTACCATTGTTATAACGGTTAGAATAAACATTGTTGTTCATATTATTCATATTATCCATATAATACATGCTGTTGTTATTCATGTCAGGTTCAATGTTATCATTTATACCATTCTCATTTTGAATGTTATTTTTTTTATTTTTGTCCATTTTGACTCTCCTTTATTTTAATTTATTTACTATAATATATGAATCAAATTTCGAGGTGTTACGACATTATTTCCTAGGAAATACCAAAATGAATAATACCCAAATATTTGAAATTAATGTTTACAAATCTTTCAAAAAGTATTAAATTATATATATGTGCTGCCGTGGCTCAGCAGGTAGAGCGACGCACTCGTAATGCGTAGGTCGTGGGTTCGATTCCCGTCGGCAGCTTTATACATATTGTTATGCAGGATGTCTTTTGGCATCTTTTTTTATTTTGTACTAATGTATTTTTAATAGAAACTTAACAGAAAAGAAAAATATACTTAAGTATTGTGTGCTATAATAATATAAACTATCAGACAAGGGGTGATTATGCAGAAATGAAGAATTTTTCAAGCAAGCCGTTTTTGTTGGTAAGAGAAGGCATTGTTATGGAAACCAGCGCCGAATTTACATCACTTACTGGATATTGCAATGAAGAAATTACAGGATGTTCAATCAAGCATATAGAAAAAAAATTAAAAACTGATTTCCAGTTGGGACATGATTTCAAAAATAAAAGTGTATGTTCATATATATTTAGTAAGTTGCTTGAACCTATTGAAGTAGCCATAAGATGCATAGATTTGGAAAAAGAGAAAAGTCTGTATATTTTCGAAACAGAAAAAGGCTATATGTTCAACAAAAGCTTCAGCGTAATTGAAAAGCTCAGCACAGATAAAAACACCGGTTTTATTGTAATGAGTTGCCCCGATTTGAGAGTTCTTAAGGTAAATGAAGAATTTATCAAGACGTTGGACGAACCTTACAACAATATAGAAACAATTATAGGGAAAAAGATAAGTGAGATTGTGCCGGATTTTGAAAACAGTAAAATGCAAGACTTCTTTAACATAGTTATTTCTACCGGCATGCCTTATTTTGAAGAAGAATACGAAGTATTTAACATGAAAAGGGGAACATCCTTCTGGAACATATCACTGGTTACTATGCCTGATGGAAATGAAAATAAATATATTTTGATGTCTATTTTGGAAGTTACTAAGAGAGTAGTTCAGAGGAAAGAAATAGAACAAAAAAACAAGCAGTTAGAAGCAATTTTTGAAAATATGTCAGATGGGCTGTTTATAATAGATAATGAAGGCAACTATGTAAAAATGAATAAAAAGGCCAAGGAAATCATATATAAGTCAGATTCAGTTAAAAAACTTGGAGACACACTTGTTCACACAAAATACTTTGATCTGGATGGCAAGGAAATAAAACTTGATAAAATGCCCCTGCCGCGAATACAAAATGGTGAGGTAGTTAAGAATTTTATTTTTTCAAGTAAAGGACCTTATGGAGAGCATCATTTCAATGCTAATGGGGCACCCATATATGATGAGAGCGGAAATATTGAAAAGTCCATAGTGTTGCTCAGTGATGTCACAGAAAGGGTAAAATATGAAGAAAATCTATATTTCCAGACTCAGTATGATACGTTGAACAGCATTATAAACAGCATGAATATGGGTTTTCTGAGGGTATCTTATCCAGTGTTGAGGGTAGTTGGTATAAACAGAATGTTTTATGAAATTTTAAAGGAAGTATTTCCTGAGTTGCCTCACATGAATGATATTGCCGGGAAAAGTATATATGAGTGCTTTGATGAAAAGTCCGTTAACATCGACCATCTTATGAAGGTGCTCAATGATGAGTCAAGAATGAGCAATAAAATGTTCAATTATTCATATACAAAACAGCTTTCAATTTCCGGGGAAGAAAAGCATTACAGGGTTATTTTTCAACCTGTTTTCAAGTTAAACAATGAAGTTGCAGAACTTGCAGTAATGTGCATTGATGTAACAAATGAAGTTACTGAAAGAAATCTGGCAAAAAAATCATTAGAAATGGAAGAAGAATTTTTTATAAATATAACCCATGAGCTTAAAACTCCATTGAATGTAATTTTCAGCGCAAACCAGCTCATGAGCATGCAGCTGTCGGAAGGTTTGAATGAAAAAAACAAGGGATCATTTGAAAGAAATATGAAAATAATCAAACAAAACTGCTACAGGCTTACTAAACTTGTGAATAACATAGTGGACCTGTCTAAAATTGAGTCAGGTCATCTGGATTTAAATCTTCAAAATGTGAATATTGTAGAACTTGTTGAAGACATTGTGCAATCAATATATCATTATATTGAAGGTAAGGGGCTGAGTGTCATTTTCGACACCAATACAGAAGAAAAGATAATGGCAGTGGATTCATATAAAATTGAAAGAATCATCTTAAATCTCATGTCAAATGCAATTAAATTTTCCGATAAAAGCAATGAAATAACAGTAACTGTGCAGGATGAAGGAGATTGTGTTGAGATAGATATCAAAGACAATGGAGTTGGAATGGAAAAAGAATATCTGAATGTGATATTTGAAAGGTTCCATCAGATAGACAAGACACTTTCAAGAAATGCAGAAGGCAGCGGCATTGGTTTGGCTCTGGTCAAATCACTGGTGGAAATGCATGGAGGTGAAATAAGAGTGGAAAGCAAGTTGGGAGAAGGAAGTACATTTAAAATAATTCTTCCGGCAAGACTAATCGATGAAACAGAAAATAAGAATTTTATCATGTTCATGGATAACAAATCTGAAAAAATAAACATAGAATTTTCGGATATATATTCAATATAAAAATGTGCTGTTATAACAGCACATTTTCTGCAAGAGCGGGTGATGGGAATCGAACCCACACAGCCGGCTTGGGAAGCCGGAACTCTGCCACTAAGCTACACCCGCAAACTAATCATTTAAATTATATGACAATATTAACTAAAAATCAAGAGTTATAATAACAAAAGCCGCATAGCGGCTTTTGTCTACTTTAAATACCTGGTTATTTTTCCTGTGTAGTACAGCGACAGCCTGTGAAGGGCTCTTGTACAAGCAATGTAAAGAAGCTTCTTGTCATAATCTGTATTGTAAGTTTTGTTTTCGGTTCCGTAAACCATAACAGCATCGAATTCAAGTCCTTTTGCAAGGTATACGGGAACTATGATTGTACCTGTTATGCTTTGTTCTTCGAGGTAATCTACAAGCTTAACCTTTGTGCGCCCTGCTATTCTGAAATATAAATCGGCTGCAGTCTTTCTGTTCTTGCAGATTATAGCCACTGTGTTTAATCCCTGTGATTTATAATTTTCAATATCTTTAATAAGCTTGTTGTCAAGCTCATCTGTTGTTTTGCACTGAACGATTTCAGGTTCTTCCTCATTTCTTTTGAAGTACTCAGTATACGTACCTTCCTCAAGGAGTTTTGAGCTGAACTTGCTTATTTCATAAGAGCTTCTGTAGCTCTTGTTCAAAAATACTTTGTTGTTTTTTTCAAAACCGAATATTTCAATTATATCATCATAAATTGAAACGTCGCTTTTCTTTTCAACGGACTGATTTACATCGCCAACCACAGTGAAACGCGCATCTCTGTATAGATTTTTTAAGATGTGGTAATGAATGGGGTAATAATCCTGCGCCTCATCAACCACAACTTGTTTGATGTCTCTGAACAAGTCACAACCTTCAGCTTTTATCTTAAGATAAACAAGACCCATACCGTCTGCATAGGGAATATTGTACCTGTCCTGAAGGTTTTGATTTGTGTAATCAATTATTTTTTCAATATTTTCAGGAAGAATCAGTCCTTTTGATACTGCATTGAAAATTTTGCGGTTTTCAAAAAGTGTCTTGTAAAGTTCAAAACAGTCAAATTCCGTGAAATTGTGCAAATTTTTAATAAAAGAAGCAGTTTCTTTGGCAGCCAACATTCTCGTAAATGATTTGGATTCAAATTCATGTTGGTTCAGCTTCACAACAGCCTTTTCAATTTTGCTTCGTCTTGACAATTTCCTTTCGTGGAGTTTTTCTATAATTCTGTTTTCCATTATTTTTAGTTTTTTTACAGTTGGCATATTGAGCTTTCCGCTTAATAAGAACGACTTTAAAAGCTGTTTTGTTTCTAGAACTTCACCGTTGAAATACACATCTTCAAATTTTATCATTTTGTGCTCAAAATAATACACAAAACGGTCCAATATTTCCTTAAAAGTTTTAGATCCCTTGAACTCGTTGTAAGACCTTAAGAAGTTTCGTTCTTCTTCTGTAGCAGCACATATTATATTTTCAAAGTTTTCGCTTTTAGTTTTAACAGACAGTCTGCTTTCATAAAGTTTAGAGAAGATGTTTTCAAATGTGAATTCGTTGATGTTGTCTTCTCCTAACTCTGGAAGAACATTGGAGATATACTTTGAAAACAGGGGATTAGGTGAAATTACGATGATGTTGTTGGCGCTTAACTTGTAATTAAGTCCCTGATACATTAAAAATGCTATTCTGTGCAGCGCAACAGATGATTTTCCGCTTCCAGCCACTCCTTGAACAACAAGAAGATCATTTTCCAGGTCTCTTATTATAAGGTCCTGTTGCTTTTGAATAGTTTCAACAATTGTTTTCATTTTGGAAGTCATGTTTTGTGACAGTGCTTCCATGAGCATTTCATCAAGTATGTTGATGTTGCTGTCGAAAAAATATTCCATTTCACCTTTTGTTATTTTGTACTGTCTTTTTAGAGTAATTGTTCCTTTGATTATTCCGGCAGGAGCTTTGTATTCCACAGGACCTAGTTCATTTCTGTAATATACGCTTGAAATTGGAGCACGCCAATCATAGACTTTTATGTCATGGGTTTCTTCATCCATCAAGTTGAAAAGTCCTATATATATTTTATCTGTGTCATCATAGCCATGCTCAGTGAAATCAATCCTTGCAAAATAAGGGCTGTCGAGCATCTTTTCATACTTGGAGATTCTCTTGGCCAGTTCCGTATATGTGAAAGTTTGTGCCTGTAAGGCGCTTAAATATTGGTTTAGGTCTGAAAGTTTGTCAAAATCCGCTGATGAATGGGTTGTGTTTTCCCACATTTCTTTTCTCGCAGCAATAAGATCTATCTTCTGTTCCTCAAGATTGCTTGTTTCAATGTCCAATTTATATTTCAATAAGTTTATTATTTCTTCAAGGTATTGAATTTCTTCTAAGTATTTGTCGTTATATTCAATCATATTATTTCCCCTTTTAAAACCGCACAAATATTAATTAATTAAAATAAATATTTAATAGATAATTATATCATATTGTGCATTATATGAAAAGAAAAAATTAAAAGTACTTGTTAAATATAAAAAGTTGTTTTATGCTGCTATAGTGCGCAAATATTAACAAATAATGCTTAAGTGAAATAGTTGAAAAAGCTTCTTGTATTATATAGTTTGTTAGGAAAATTTTAATATTTATTAAAACATTTACGTGACATACAAATTTTTTGGTGTATAATGGTTGTAACAGTATTACAATGACGAGGGTACTAAATTGATTGGAGAAAAGATTAGGAATATCAGAAAGAGCAAAAATTTAACAATAGTGGAGTTGTCTGAGAAAATTGATGTAACCTCAGGCTATATTTCGCAAATAGAAAGAGATTTGATTTCTCCTTCGCTGTCGGTATTGAAGAGGTTGTCCCAGGCGCTTGACATTCCGTTGTCTGTTCTGTTTATGGAAGACAGTGATGCCAACGTGGTTAAGATGCATGAAGATGAAAGAACAAAAGTGAAATTCGGAAATATAAACATTGAACTTGAATATATTACTCCTGTGACAAATAAGGGTGAGAAAAATGCAGGTATGGAAGCCTTTTTATTCAAGCTTAAACCTAAAACCTCAGTTAGCGAAAACAAAATTATTAATGATGCAAAAGAATACATTTATGTTTTCAAAGGAAAAATTGACTGCAAAGTAGGGGAAAAGGTGTATACAGTGTCAAAGGGGGACAGCATATGTGTTCCGGAAAACAACGGACACATGATTCACAACAATTATGATGAAGAAGCAGAAGCGCTTTGCATATTAACACCGGCAGTCCACTAAAATCTTGACAAATTTTAACTACTGCGGTATTATCCAATTGTGATGACGGAATGATTTATTAAAGATACAGATGTAGTCAGATATCTAGGTCATTAATTTTAATCATTAGGGGTATAATTTTGAGTGCACCGCGAGTATCTCTCGTCTCTATGAGACGGGATTTTTTTATATAATAGGAAAAACAGTAGAGTATTTGTTCTATGGAGGTATTAAATGTTAGACATCAAAAGAATCAGATATAATCATGAAGAAGTTGAAAGTCTTTTGAAAAGAAGAAATCCAAATCTGAGCATTGGCTGTTTACTTGAACTTGACACTGAAAGAAGAAAAAGGCTGGTAGAATCAGAAAACATGAAATCAGAGCAGAACAAGGTGTCTAAGCAGGTTCCTTCCATGAAAAAACAAGGTTTAGATGTTTCAGGCACATTGAAGGAAATGAAGGATATTGCTGATAGAATAAGAATAATTGATGATGAAATCAAATGTCTTGATATAAAAATTGAAGAAGAGCTATTAAAAATTCCTAATGTACCTAACTCTCAAATTGCAGTAGGAAAGACTGATAGAGACAACATGGAAGTAAGGCGATGGGGCGAGAGCAGAAATTTTGATTTTGAGCCCATGGCTCACTGGGACATTGGAACAAAATTGAATATTCTTGATTTCGAAAGGGCTGTTAAAATAACAGGACCGCGTTTTTCAATGTTCAAAGGATTAGGGGCACTCCTTGAAAGATCAATAATATCCTACATGCTTGACAAGCACACTGTTGATCATGGGTTCACAGAAATTGCACCACCTTTCATGGTAAACAAAGAAAGCATGATAGGTACAGGACAGCTTCCCAAATTTGAAGATGACATGTTCAAGTTAAAAAGCAAAGATTACTATCTCATACCAACAGCTGAAGTTCCGGTAACAAACATTTTCAGAGATGAAGTGCTTGACGGAGCAAAATTACCCATGTACATGACTGCATACACCCCATGCTTCAGGGCTGAAGCAGGTTCAGCCGGAAGGGATACAAGAGGACTCATAAGAAACCATCAGTTTGACAAGGTTGAAATGGTCATGTATTCAACTCCTGAGGATTCCTACAGTCAGCTTGAAATACTAACAATTTTTGCTGAAGATATTCTTAAAGAATTAAAACTCCCCTACAGGGTTGTTGAACTTTGCACCGGTGACCTGGGATTTAGTTCAGCCAAGACTTATGACCTGGAAGTATGGATGCCCAGCTACGGTCGTTATGTTGAAATTTCCTCATGCTCCAACTTTGAAGATTTTCAGGCCAGACGTGCAAACATAAGATACAGGAGAAGTGACAACAAAAAAGTTGAGTACATTCACACACTCAACGGTTCAGGACTGGCTGTGGGAAGGACATTTGCAGCAGTACTTGAAAACTACCAGAATGAAGACGGCACTGTGACAATACCGGAAGTCTTAAGGCCTTACATGAGAGGAATGGAAAGAATTAAATGAGCGAAATTTACATAGACAAAACACTTTACTCCACAAGGCCTGACCCTACAGGAAGATTAGAGAAAGAAATGGAAGCATACGGAGTTCTTGAAGAACTTGGCATACATTTTGAGAGGGTCGATCATGGAGAAGCCTCATCCATAGAGGACTTAAAAAACGTTGAGGATGTTCTTGGAACAAGAATATGTAAAAATTTATTTTTGTGCAATGCATCAAAGTCCAAGTTTTACTTGCTGCTTATGCCTGGAGACAAAAAGTTTCTCACAAAAAATCTTTCAAAACAAATAGGAAGCTCCAGGCTTTCCTTTGCTGAAGGAGAGCACATGGAAAAACTTTTAAATATTACACCTGGTTCAGTGAGCGTTTTAGGTCTTATGAACGATAAACAAGTGGAAGTCAGCTTGGTTATAGACAAGGAAACTGCTGAGCAGGAATATTTTGGATGCCACCCATTAATAAATACATCATCCATAAAAGTTAAAACAACAGACATACTCAATATTTTCCTGCCGTATACTGGACATGAATACAAGGTTGTTGAACTATAAATTATTTTCTGTTTTTAAAGTAATAATAAATAGAGGTAGCAGCTGCAGCAGCAATCATAATCAAGAGGTCTGTTGCAGTATCATCAAGACCTCCTTTCACCATTTCCGTACCAAACAAATAATCTCCGGAAAATTCATACATTTCCCACAATGTTCCCAGTGAAACAGAAAAGGAAAAGGCGCTTATGGATTTAATAAACTCAAACCTTTTGTGGGATGTCCCTTGTTCATTTTTGATTGATTTCTTAATGAGAAAAAGAAATGAAACAACAGCATACCATCCGGACACAAAGTGAAGAAACAGATCAAACCACCAGAATTTGCTGTAAAATTTGTTTATTTCTCCAAGATATAGGGCTGAAAATATAAAGAGGGAAAAAATCATCTGAAAACTCTTAGGCAAAGTTAACTTTTTCTTGTTTGCAACATGGTTTAAAAGAAAGGGAACTAACAGGCAAAAAACAGCAGCAATGGACAGCTTGAAAATTTCCTCCTGCCCGGCCATATAGCTTTTTGCTCCTGTATAAATGATTACTGCTTCAAAAATTAATGTTGCAAGAAGTGCGCTGGTGCTGTATTTGTTGTACATAATTCTCCTTTAGAGTCAGTCTTAATTTATTATATGCAATAAGGTTTTTTTTTATCTAAACTCATTGACAAATTATCATAATATGGTAATGTAATTATAATTTTAGTAAAATTGTAAGCAACAATAAATTAGAAAGGTGTTAATATGATTAAAGAATTTGCAGGCATAATGCCTACTATTGACGAAAAAACATACATAGCTGACGGATCTTATGTAATAGGGGCTGTCACAATGGAGGAATACTCAAGTCTCTGGTACAACTGCGTTGCACGAGGGGATGTAAACAGCATTAAGATAGGAAAGTATACAAATATTCAAGACGGAAGCGTAGTCCATGTTGCAGATGACTGCTCTACTGTAATCGGGGATTTTGTCACTGTAGGACACAGAGCAATAATTCACGGCTGCACAATTGAAGACCACTGCCTCATTGGAATGGGAGCCATTGTATTGAACAATGCTGTCATAGGAAGAGGAAGCATTGTTGCAGCAGGAGCAGTTGTCAAGGAAAACCAGGTTGTACCGCCGTTTTCACTTGTAGCAGGAGTTCCAGCTAAAATTATGAGGACTATTTCTGAAGAAACAGATAAAATTCATTCGCAGGCAGTTAAATACAAGACATTATGGTCTGAAAAATATGGCATTATGCCAAATGCCGGTGGAGAAACTTACAAGGGAGAACAAATAATATAATTTTTTTACAAATATATATGATTAGAGTAATAATTTTTTGGTATATGATAATCATAAATATAAATTGTAAAGGAGAAATTATGGCTGTAAGTTTATATTTGAATTTTAACGGAAATTGCAGAGAAGCAGTTGATTTTTACGCAGATGTTTTTAATGTTGAAAAAAATGAAGTAATGACTTTTAAAGAAGGTCCGCAAAATCCGGAAAACCCCCTTCCAAAGGAAGCGGAAAATTTAATCATGCACACTTATCTAAACATAAGCGGCATGAAAATAATGTTTTCTGATACATTTCCGGGAATGCCATTTAAAACAGGCAACAACATTAATATAGCAATTCTGGAAAGCGACACGGAAAAAATCAGAACATGGTTTGACAAGATGAAAGGTGGAGGGACAGTTGAAATGGATTTGCAGCAAACATTCTGGAGCAAGTTGTACGGCTCGCTGACCGACAAGTATGGAGTGCCATGGCTGTTCAGCTGCACAGAGCAATAACATAGCCGCAGCAATGCGGCTTTTAATATACGAGAAAAGTTCTCTTTCCTCGTATATTAAAAACGGGGATTGCTCAGCAAAAAATACGTATTTTTGCGCGGTCGGGGGACATAGGTCCCCCTAGCGGAGTTGCGGAGCAACTTTTTAATTGGAGGAAAAATGTTTAAAATAGGATGTCATTTATCTGTCTCTGGCGGATATGAAGCAATGGGAAAAGATGCTCTGAAAATCGGAGCCAACACATTTCAGTTTTTCACACGTAATCCCAGAGGAAGCAAGGCAAAGGATATTGATCCACTTGATGCTGAAAAATTAAGAAAGTTGCTTAAAGAAAATAACTTTGGAAAGCTCATAGGACATGCGCCGTACACATTGAATATTTGCTCGGCAGATGAAAATACAAGGGAGTTTGCTGCAGAAGTGCTTGAGGATGATTTGAAAAGAATGGAATACATTCCGTACAATTATTATAACTTTCATCCGGGAAGCCACTTAAAGCAGGGTATAGATGAAGGAGTAAGGTACATAACTGATCTGTTGAACAAAGTTCTTAAGGCTGAGCAGACTACTGTTGTGCTGCTTGAAACCATGGCAGGAAAGGGAACTGAAATAGGAAGTACATTTGAAGAATTGAAACTCATTATGGATAACATTGAGTTAAGAGAAAAAATAGGGGTATGTCTTGATACATGTCACGTATATGATGCAGGGTATGACATTGTCAATGACCTGGATGGTGTTCTAGATGAGTTTGACAAAATTATTGGGCTTGAAAATCTTTATGCCATTCACCTTAATGACAGCAAAAATCCATTCAACAGCCATAAGGACCGACATGAAACCATAGGAGAGGGGAGTTTAGGAATAGAAGCAATTTCAAGGATAATCAACCATCCAAATTTATATGATCTTCCTTTCTTCCTTGAAACTCCAAATGAGCTGGATGGCCATGGGGAGGAAATTAAAAAGTTAAAAGAGCTTTATAAGCATTAAAAAACAAGGAAAGTTTTGCTTTCCTTGTTCATAACTCAATGAATTGTTGACAACTTTTATAAAACTTTTAAAACTTGTTGACAATTATTTGTTTTTATTTTTTTCTTTTATGATTTTGCGGGCATTTTTCATGCCCCCTACACTTTTGAACATTTCATTTATTTTTTTTGTTTCAATCTGCCTTGAATTCAAGCCTTCATATCCAGCTTCTTTTTTTAGCTTATGATAGCTTAAAAGCCTTTCTTCTGACAAACTTCCATTTTCAATTGCATTTTTCACGGCACATCCTGGTTCATTTGTGTGGGTGCAGTCACTGAACCTGCAGTCTTCTGACAATGCATCAATGTCGGAAAAAGTCTTTTCCAGGTCGGCACTTTCAATGCCAAGTTCTCTCATGCCCGGAGTATCAATTACAACACCTCTTCCAGGAAGCATTATGAGCTCTCTTCTTGTTGTGGTGTGCCTTCCTTTATCGTCATTGCGAAGTCCATTTGTTTCATAGACATCTTCACCTAAAAGTCTGTTGATCAATGTTGTTTTTCCTACTCCTGAAGAACCAATGAAAGCAACTGTCTTGCTATGTTCGATATATTTTGTAACGGATAAATATCCGTCTTCGCTCATGCTGGATGTAATTATAACATCCAACCCCAGACACACTTCTTCAAGCTCAGAAAGTCTTTCATCAAGATTTTTACAAAGATCTGCTTTTGTAAGAACAACAACAGGAACTGCTCCGCTGTCCCAGCCTATTCCAATGTAGCGCTCAAGCCTCCTCAAGTTAAAATCGTTGTTTAAGGACATGCATATAAAAACCGTATCTATGTTGGCTGCAACAATCTGCTCATCGTTGCCTGTTCCGGAAGCTTTCCTTACGAATGCGCTTTTTCTGGTGAGAACATGGTGTATAATAGAATTTCCATCCATATCTTTTTTATCAAGCATGACAAAATCACCTACAGCTGGAAAATCCGAAATGGTTGTTGCGTTATACCTGAATTTGCCTGACACCTGTGCCGTTATTTCGCCGTCTTCAGTGACAGCCTTGTACAGGTCTTTGAATTGGGAAATTATCCTTCCTGCAGCAAGACCCTCATATAAGCCTGCCTCATTCATAAACCTTTCATTGAGGCCATATTCTTTCATATCAATTATGTTCAATTAAATCCTCCTGTTTTTAAATGGAGGCATATCTTAGTATTTATATACCTCCGGATTGCTGTTTACTTCATAATTTACAATTAACATAATGCAACACTCCTTTCGAGTTCCAAGATTTGTATTTTCATTCTATATTATTATAACAGTTATTTCAATGACAATGTTCATGATATTGACTATTTTGCAAAATACCAATATTATTAATACAAATAATATATGAAGGCAGGTAAATATGGTTAAAAAAGAAGAATTTTATTATGACTCGTCAGATAAATCAACAAAAATTCATGGGTTAAAGTGGATTCCGGATGGAGAAGTAAAAGGAATTCTTCAGATTTCCCATGGAATGCTTGAGCACATGGACAGGTATAACGAATTTGCCAGTTACCTTGCTGCAAATGGTATACTTGTAGCAGGCAATGATCACTTAGGCCATGGATATTCACTTATCAATGAAGAAAACAGAGGATATTTTTGCCGGGACAACGGAAACAAAACTGTCATAGAGGATATGCATGAGCTTAGAAAGATTATAGAAACTGAATTTAAAGATAAGCCATATTTCTTCTTAGGGCACAGCATGGGCTCATTTCTTTTGAGACAATATATAACAATTTACAATGAAGGACTTCATGGAGCCATAATAATGGGAACAGGAAATCAGCCTTATGCACTTTTGAAGTCAGGAATTATTATTACAAGAATAATAGCTTTATTCAAGGGTTGGAGGTACAGAAGCAGCTTTGTAAATAAACTTGCCATAGGTAATAACAATAAAAGGTTTGAACCTGCCAGGACAAGAGTGGACTGGCTAAGCAAGGATGAAAAAAGAGTGGATGATTATATAAAGGATAAAAGAATTGATTTTGTTTTCACTTTGAATGCATTTTATAACATGTTCAAAGGAATGGAAAGTTTGTATAACAAGAATAATCTTCATAATATGAACAAGGAACTTCCTGTGATTTTCTTGTCCGGAGCAAATGATCCTGTGGGAAATTTCAGTAAAGGTGTGAAGAAGGTTTATGATGAATTTAAGGCAATGGGAATGAAAAACCTGGACATAAAAATATATGAAGATGACAGGCATGAAATATTGAATGAAACAGACCGAGACATTGTGTACCGTGATATTGAAAAGTGGATTTTAAGAATTGCAAAATTTAAGTAATTTATTGCAGCGCTATTATTTCCGTGGAAATAAAGTTCAATGACTACGGGTATTGGACTAGAGTTAATAATTGACAGCAAGTTTTTCAAATTTAATAATGCATTTCTTCTTTATCTATTATATAATTGATATATTACAGATTGGAGGAAACAAATGAAAAATATCAGAAAACTGCTTTCGCTTTGCCTTGTTATTATTATGCTCACCAATACAATTGCATTTGGCGAAATTAATATTAATGAAAATATAAAGGGTGCGTTGCTGGGTGATCTGGAAACTGGTGAAGTTTTATATGAATACAATATAAATGAACAGCTGGCCATGGCCAGTGTCACAAAGATAATGACATACCTTGTCATGATGGATGCAGTATCAAAAGGGGAGATATCCTTTGATGACGATGTTGTAATAAGTGGACATGCTGCTGCCACTGAAGGAAGCAACTTTGGAATATTGTCCGGCGAAACAGTCAAGTTGAGCCTACTTGTGAAAGGTATGCTCATAGTGTCCGGCAATGACTGTGCAACTGCTATTGCAGAGCATGTGGGAAAAACAGAGGACAATTTTGTAATTATGATGAATTCCAAAGCCTCAGAGCTAGGTCTTTTATCTGCAAGCTTTGTAAATCCTCATGGCCTTCCAATTGATGACAATGAAACAGGTCAGAACCACATGTCAGTTTCAGACATTTACAAACTTGTAAGGCACATACTTCTGACATATCCACAAATGCTGGAAGTAACAAAAGAGCCTCAGCTTGTTGTACCGGAAAGAAATTTCAGCAAGACAGCAACAAATCCCATACTTGGAATAGTTGAAGGTGCTGACGGTCTTAAGACAGGTTATACGGACAAGGCAGGTTTGTGTCTGGTGTCTACAATGCCGGTAACAGGCAACGGACAGGACTACAGGCTTGTAGCAATTCTCATGGGCAGCGCAACTGCCGAAGAAAGGCTTGAAAAAACAAAAACACTTCTTGAATACGGCAAAAATAACTTCACTATGGAAAAGCTGGCTGATACATCGCAGTCCATAGACAGTGTTTATATTACAAATTCAAAATTAGGAAAAGTTGACATATTTCCTGCTCAGGACTACTCAAAACTTGTTAACAAGGAAGACACAGTAAGAACTAAAATAACTTACAACCAGGAAGTGAAGGCTCCTTTATCGAAGGGCGACAAGATTGGAACCATAAGCATACTTGTAAATGATGAGGAAGTAGGACAAGTTGATGCAACAGTAAATGAAAATATTGAAAAAACAAATATCTTTGTGAGGATTTTAAGGTTTTTCAGCTCTTTGTTTGAATAAGATAAAAAATCATTATGCTGAGTCATAAAACGTAAATGTATTCAGCATAATGATTATATTTCAATTAATTAAAAATAACGTTTGCATAATTATTTCTGCAACAAAACTCCGAAAAAAATGTGAAAATATGTCGTACGTTGAAATTTCATAATATAACTAATAATAAACGCTTTAAAGAATTTTTTAAATAAAGCGCGAAAAGCATAATTATAAAATTCACAAGACCGATTACCCAATAAGCGTATTGACAAAAATCAAAAATTAGTGTAATATTCAATAATAGATAAATAAATGTGCATCTGTAGCTCAGTAGGATAGAGCAGTGCCCTCCTAAGGCATGTGCCGGGGGTTCGATTCCTCTCAGGTGCACCATTTTTATTTCGTTATGAAAACGTATGCTGTAATATATTGGCTGAAGCCAATTTATTTATAATTTTGAGGAGGGAAAAATGAAAAAAATATTATCTTTAATGTTAGTATTGACAATGATACTGACAGCTTGTTCAAGCGGAACAACAACAGAGCCTGCCAAAGAACCTGCAGCATCTGAACAACCTGCAGACATTACAGAAGGCGGTAAATATGCAGAAGAACAGGTTTACAAGACTGTTTATGCTGAAGAAGTAACAAGCATAAACTATTTGACCACTGCAACAAATGTTGACTTTGCTCTGGCAGCAAACCTGGTTGATACATTGGTTGACTACGACATGTATGGAATAATCCAGCCTGCTTTGGCAGAATCATGGGAATCATCAGATGACGGACTCACATGGACATTCCATTTGAGAAAAGGCGTAAAATGGGTTGACTATGAAGGAAATGAAGTTGCTGAAACAACAGCGAACGATTTTGTAAGTGCTGCGCAGTATCTTTTAGATCCTGCAAATGAGTCAGAAACAGCAAATATTTTCTACAGTGTAATTAAAAACGCTGAAGCATACTTTAATAAAGAAATTACAGATTTTGCCCAGGTAGGAGTTAAGGCAGAAGATGATTATACATTGGTTTATACATTGAAAGAACCAATACCATATTTTGAATCAATGCTTACATATGTTTGTTTCTTCCCTGCATACGGACCATTCCTTGATGAAATGGCAGATATGTTTGGAACATCAAACTCTGCTCTTCTTTACAACGGATCATATTTATTGTCAGAATTTGAACCTCAGATGCAGAGAATTCTTAAAAAGAATCCAACATACTGGGATGCTGCAAATATATTCATAACAGAACTTAACTACAAATACAACAAAGAAGCAACTGCACTGGCAGGTGAAATGTACAAACGTGGAGAAATATCAGATGTTATAATTCCTCCTGCAAGTCTTGATGAATGGATGAAAGACCCTGTTCTTAAGGATCAGGTAAGACCTAGCAGATTAGGAACATACACATATTTCTACGCATTTAACTTTAAACCTACATTTGATGCTGAATATGAACCAGAAAACTGGAAACTGGCAGTTAATAACTCCAATTTCAGAAAAGCTGTAGTTGCAGGATTCAACAGAATTGCTTCCATGAAGACTGAAGATCCATACAATCCAGAATACAGAATAATAAACACTATAACACCTCCAAACTTTGCATCACAAAATGGTGTAGACTTTACTCAGACAGGAAATTTAGCAGCAGTTACAGCAAGAGAATTCTTCAACGAAAAAGAAGCTGTAGCTTTAAGGGACAAGGCTAAGGAAGAATTGACTGCATCCGGTGCTACATTCCCAATTAAAGTATTGATGCCGTACAACACAAACTCAACTTCATGGGCTAATGAAGCTCAGGTTGTTAAACAACAGCTTGAAACATTGCTTGGTTCAGACTTTATTGAAATAACACTGCTTCCTCATGCTCCTACAGGATTCCTTGATGGAACAAGACGTGCAGGAAACTATGCAATAATGAAATGCAATTGGGGTCCTGACTATGCAGATCCACAGACATATACAGACCCATTCAGAAGAGAAGGAAATTACAACTTCCCAGAGTATACAACTGAAGTTACTGCTGATGGAAAGAATTTCTTTGATGCATATGAAGCTTTAGTAAATGAAGCTAAGACGGAATACACTGATTTGACAAAACGTTATGAACTGTTTGCAAATGCTGAAGCAATGCTTGTTGACAACGCATTTGTAATTCCATACAACGTAAGCGGTGGTGATGGTTACGTTGCATCACAGGTTCATCCTTTTGAAACTCCTTACTCTGCATTTGGAATTTCCTCTAACAGGTGGAAAGGACAAAGACTATTGGCTAAACCATTAAATACAGAAGAATTCAACGCAGCTCAAACAGAATGGCAGGCAGCACGTGATGCAGCTATAAAAGATGCAGCAAAATAAACTGTAATGGATTGGGGGCTATCTAGCCCCTGATTTATTTTAGCAACAAAAAAATGCAGAAGGAGAGGCAACGCATGAAATATTATATAAGCAGGCTGTTTAGATCATTTGTTACATTGATAATAGTTGTTACGGTTGTGTTTTTGCTGATGCGCTTAATGCCTGTTGAAGGATACTTCGGTTCTAACTATGATAAGCTTGATGAAGCACAAAAAATGGCTAAGCTTGAAAATCTCGGGCTTTTAGATCCATGGTACATACAGCTGAAAGACTTTTACACAGATGTGCTGAAAGGAGATTTTGGTCAGTCCATAACATACAGGCCCAAGGCTCAAATTTCTGATATATTGGGAGAAAAGCTCATGATTTCCCTGAAGTTTGGTTTGGCATCACTCATTGTTTCATTGGTGCTTGGATTAAGTCTGGGTATCCTCATGGCAAGGTTTAAAGGGAAATTTTGGGACAAACTGGGAACAGGCTACGTTGTGGGAGCTAATGCAGTTCCTGCAGTAATATATTATCTTCTCATACAGGTATTTTTCACACAGTGGTTTAAATTGCCGCTGCTGTTTGATAAAAATGACCCAAAGAGCTGGATACTTCCTGTAATGTGCTTATCACTTGTAAACATAGCATATTATGCAATGTGGATAAGACGATACATGGTTGATGAATTAAACAAAGATTATGTAAGACTGGCAAGGGCAAAAGGTTTAAGAAACAAGGAAATTATGGTTAGACACGTAATGAGAAATGCTTTTGTTCCAATGGCTCAATATCTTCCGGCATCCATACTTTACACAGTGGCCGGTTCCATTTACGTTGAATCATTGTTTTCAATTCCGGGAACAGGGGGATTGCTGGTAACTGCAATTCAAAGACAGGACAACACATTGGTACAGGCGTTGTCTTTGTTGTACTCTTCAATAGGAATAATAGGTTTGATGCTTGGAGATATTCTCATGGCATCATTTGACCCAAGGATTAAATTAAGCGGTGAAGGAGGATCAAGATAATGGGCAGCAAGACAATTAAGAAACTGGCAGACAACATAGATCCTTCAATGTTTGAATTTGCTGAATATGATGAATCAAAATCTGAACTGACCGGATATTCAAATTATTCTTTCTGGAGATCGACACTGCAGGTATTCATGAAGAATAAAGCAGCAGTGGCATTTTTGATAATAGTGGCGGTTATTGTAGTGTTCACTTTGTTACAGCCGTATTTACCAAATCAAAAAAGCCCTACACAAATATATATAGATCCTGCTACAGGATTGCAATATCGGAATGTTCCGCCGGGAGAGGAGTTCTTGTTTGGCTCTAATTCCATAGGTCAGGATTTGTGGTCCAGGGTTTGGAGCGGAACAAGGACATCAATTTTCATAGGTTTTGCCGTTGGATTGTTTGAAGCAATTGTTGGCATCACCATAGGAGCTCTTTGGGGTTATGTAAGAAAACTTGATGCCATAATAACTGAAATTTACAACGTGTGGGACAACATACCCACAACGGTTGTGTTGATAATTTTAACATATATTATGAAACCAAGTATTCCTACAATAATTTTTGCAATGTGTATGACCGGATGGCTACAGATGGCAAGATTTGTGCGCAATCTCATAATAATCATAAGAGACAGAGAATACAACCTGGCATCAAGATGTCTTGGTACTCCTACAAAGAGGATAATAACCAAAAACCTCCTTCCGTACCTTGTTTCTGTTATAATGCTTAGAATGGCACTGGCCATACCTGCAGCCATAGGTAATGAAGTATTCCTTTCTTATATAGGAATGGGACTTCCTCTTGATATACCTTCACTGGGAAACCTCATCAATGAAGGAAGGGCTCTGATGATGGTTCCAAGTTCAAGGTATCAGCTGTTTTTCCCTGCTGCTGTAATATCACTTGTAACAGTATCATTTTATGTAATCGGAAATGTGTTTGCAGATTCTGCTGACCCCAGAAATCATGTGTAGGAGGGCGTATGGCACAGAAATCAATTGAAGAAATATTAAACGGTGAAGTAATATTATCAGCTGAAGATGTAGTAATAAAATTCAATTTAAGAGGCCAGGAACTTACTGCCATAAGGGGAGCATCCCTGGACCTTCATAAGGGCGAGAGCCTTGCCATAGTTGGAGAATCAGGTTCAGGCAAGTCAGTGTTCACAAAATCATTTATGGGCCTTTTAGATGCCAACGGAAGAATAGAGTCCGGGAAAATTATGTATAAAAATCAGGACATGGCCAGGTACAAGACAGAAGATGATTGGATAAAAATCAGAGGCAAGGAAATTGCCATGGTTTTTCAGGATCCAATGACAAGTCTCAATCCTTTGAAAACCGTGGGCAAGCAAGTTCAGGAATCTATTGAGCTTCATCAGGGTTTAAAGGGAGAAGAAGCAAGACGATTGACCATAGAAATTTTAAATGATGTAGGAATTACAGATCCTGAAAGAAGATATAGGCAATATCCTCACGAATTTTCAGGGGGAATGAGGCAAAGAGTAGTAATAGCCATTGCAGTGGCATGCAACCCAAACATATTGATATGCGATGAGCCTACAACAGCTCTGGATGTTACAATACAGGCTCAGATACTGCAGTTGTTGAAGAATTTGCAGCAGAAATACGACCTTACAATAATTTATATCACCCATGACCTGGGAGTTGTTGCAAATGTCGCAGACCGAATTGCTGTAATGTATGCCGGAGACATTGTGGAACTTGGAACTGCTGAAGAAGTATTTTTTGATCCAAAGCATCCGTATACATGGGCACTTTTGTCATCACTGCCTCAGCTTGGAATAAAGGGAGAACCTTTGTATTCAATAAAAGGAACACCACCAAATCTGTTCAAGGAAATTGTAGGAGATGCTTTTGCCCCAAGAAACCCAAGAGCACTTAAAATAGACTTTGAACAAAGGCCTCCTTATTTTGAAGTAAGCCCTACACACAAGGCCCGCACCTGGCTTTTGGATCCAAGAGCACCAAAGGTTGAACCTCCTTTGATGATTCAAAAAATGAGAGAAAAGTGGGGTGCCTTAAATGAATAAGGAAAAATTGCTGGAAGTTAAAAACTTGAGAGTTGAATTCGGAAACAAAAATAATAAGTTTGTTGCAGTAAATGATGTAAACTTCAATATATACAAGGGAGAAACATTCGGCCTTGTAGGAGAATCAGGTTCGGGAAAAACAACCATCGGAAGGGCTATAATAAGAATAAATCCAGCTGCCGGCGGAGAAATAATTTACAGCGGCAAAAAAATAAGCGGAAAAATTGACTCTGACACAGACAGAGCTCTTACAAAAAAAATTCAGATGATATTCCAGGACCCAATGGCATCATTAAATGAAAGAGCAAAAGTTGACTACATTGTTTCGGAAGGTTTGTACAATCTGAAAAACTACGGTTCCGAAGAAAACAGAAAAAAAATAGTTGAGCGGGCACTGCTGGATGTTGGACTTCTTCCTGAATTTGCAAGCCGTTTTCCACACGAATTTTCCGGAGGACAAAGGCAGCGTATAGGAATAGCAAGAGCTTTGGTAATGGAGCCTGAGCTTATTATTGCCGATGAGCCCATATCTGCACTTGATGTTTCAATAAGGGCCCAGGTTATAAACCTGTTGTCTGAACTTCAAAAGCAAAAAGGACTCACATATTTGTTCATTGCCCATGATTTGTCTGTTGTTCGTTTTATTTCAGACAGAATTGCTGTTATTCATAAGGGAAAAATTGTTGAGCTTGCAGAAACAGAAATGCTTTTTGATTGTCCTCTGCATCCTTATACGCGGTCTTTATTGTCCGCAATACCGACTCCTAACCCAAGGATTGAAAGGAACAAAAAAATTGAATCATATGATCCGGGAAGTTCTCATTTTGATTATGACAAAAATCCTCCTTCCTGGGTTGAAATAGTACCGGGACATTTTATTCTGGGAAATGAAAGAGAAGTTTCAGAATACAGAAAACAGCTAAATTAACAGCACGAACTGTCAGACTATTGACAAACCCTGACGCTGTCATCCTGAACCATAGTGAAGGATCTCATCTTTACTGAAAAAATGAGATTCTTCGAGCAAACTCTTTGAATGACAACGTCCTATATACTTTATCATCAAACTGACAGCACAAAAGTGCTGTTTTTTCTTGAAAATTTAAAATCGATTGCTATGGGCGTACATTTACGCCATTAAGTATGGAAATCAAAAATCATGGTACAAATTGGAATATAATTTTAGAAAACGTTTGTAAAATTTTCTTGAAAGTTGAAAGGTTTAATGGTATTCTTTTGTGAATTGGACATAATGAAAAGGAGCTTAAATACATATGATATTAGAAACACTCATGAACAGCATAATCCTGATGGCCATATTGATGGCTGTTGGGTACTACTTAAGAAGTAAGAGTATTTTAAATGATGATGCAGAAAATTCCTTATCTTTTATACTTGTCAACATCACAATTCCAGCCATGGTTATAAAGGCAATGTACATTAAATTTTCTTTTGAACAGGTTAAAACAGGTGTATCCTTGCTTGGCATAGCTATTATATTTCATATTATTTTAGTGGCGCTTGGTAACTTGGGCACAATCGGCACAAAGGATGAAGAAAAGAAAAAAATGTTTAAGTTTACAGTTCCTATGATGAACTGCGGATTCATGGGATTTCCTCTTGTCAATCAGCTTTATGGAAATGGAGCAATGTTTTATGCAACAATGTTTCAAACTCCAAACATCATACTTATGTGGACATACGGAATGGCTATTATGATTGGAAAAGACAAAGGCAAGAGTAATGTGAAAGACATATTATTAAATCCCGGAATGATAGGAATTTATGTGGGACTGTTCTTGTACATAACGCAGATAAAACTACCGATGTTTGCAACAAATCTTATGGATTTACTCAACAACGTAACTACGGTTTTAGCAATGATTATTATAGGAAGTAAAATTAAGACCATGGGAGTGAGAGATTCAATTGTAAACAGACAAGCTTATTATGCCACATTTTTCAGGCTTGTTCTTTCTCCGTTAATAATGATTTTAATATTTAAATTCCTTGATTTTGAACCCATGATTGAACAGATATTTATAATTTATGCAGCCCTGCCGGTTGCAACGTTAATGCCGATTTTAGCGCAAAGGTATGGTTCTGATGGTGTATTTGGTTCTAAAATTGTTGTCATAACCCATTTGTTCTCCCTTGTGACAATACCGTTGTTTTTCTGGCTATACACTGTAATTTAATCTAAAGAGTTTAAGGGACTTGTGCATTTGTACAAGTCTTTTTTGTTGTAAATTATTGGCTAAAATAATAGATAGATTCATGTTGACAATTACTGTACTATAACATATAATACAGTTACTGTACTAAGTGTACTAATACAGATAGTATTATTCCGATAGGAGGTGTAAAATGATAAAAATTGACAACAATAGTTCAAAGGCTATTTATGAACAAATATACGATGAGATGACAAGGCTTATTTTGTCAAAAGCTCTTAAGCCTGATGAAAAGATGCCATCCGTAAGAGAACTTGCGGCCATGATCAAAATAAATCCAAATACAATTCAAAAGGCTTACAAAAGCCTGGAGGAAGACAATTATATTTACACTGTGAAGGGTAAAGGAAATTTTGTTAAAAATGCAGATGAAATAAGGAGCGTGCACATAAGGACCATGGAAGAACAATTGAACAGCACCATTAGATCATTAAAAGAACTTGGACTTGAAGATGAAGATGTAATAAAGCTGGTTAAGAATATATTGAATGAAGACAATAAATAAGGAGGACATTATGCTGAGGGTAGAAAATTTAAGCAAGAAATTCGGAGATTTTAAGGTATTGAGCAATGTGAGCATAAATGCCGAAGCAGGCCAGATTTACGGTCTGGTTGGTTCAAATGGCTGCGGCAAAACAACTCTTTTAAAACATATAATGGCAATTTACAATCAGGATGAAGGAAATGTTTATTTTGATGACAATAAGGTTGTGGAAGAATCAGAAGCAATAAAGAATTTTTATTTTGTTCAGGATAGTTTGTTTTTTCCATATCAGTATTCCTTAAAGAAATTATTCCTCTATGAAAAACTCATGTACAAAAACATATCGGAAGAAAAGTTTAACAAGCTTGTTCATTATTTCAACATAGATGTAAATAAGAACCTGAACAAGATGTCTAAGGGACAGAAAAAGCAGGCAGCTTTCGTGCTGGCCATATCTGTACAGCCAAGAGTTTTGCTTCTGGATGAAATAGTTGACGGACTGGATGCAGTAATAAAAAGAAAATTTTGGGATGTACTCATACAGGAAGTAATGGACAATGAAATGACTGTCATCATATCATCCCATGACCTGAAGGAATTAGACAACATATGCGACAAAGTTGGTATAATGCATGAGGGGAAAATACTTAAAGAAGAAAATCTTGAAAAAATGAAGGTTGACATAAAAAGGGTTCAGTTTGCAGTTGAAGGGGAATTTAACACTTCTGATTACAGTAAATTTAATATATTAAAAACATTGAAAATAGGAAGCATAAACATTTGCACTCTTGCAGGTGATGCAGAGGAATTTGAAAAACAATTGAAAAAAGACTTCAATGTTTTACTTTTTGACAGACTGTCAATGAGCCTTGAAGAATTATTCATAACAGAACTGGGAGGTGCCGGATATGGATCTGAAGAAAAATAACACATTTTTTACTTTGCTCATTAATTCTCTTAAATCCAAAAAAGGATGGTTCCTGTTATCAACAACCATCATATTTGTTACAACAATGCTAATACCATATATTTTAAAGGCAGATGAGGAATTTTTCATATTTTTCGGAATATTTGAACTATTTGTACTGGTTTTTATAAATTGTCTTGTAGACAATAATTTTCTTCATAACGATTCAAAGCTTGCTTATTATAAGTCTAAACCCGTTCCAATTGCGGAGCAAATGAGCATAAATATAGTTACGGACATTATTTTTACAACATACCTGTTATTCTTGATTATATTGTCGGTTGTGTTTCAGGGACTCAGAATTGAAATTTTAGAGGTATTCAAGTTTATAATTCCATGGCTTGCTGCCGGTGTACTTCTTGTTTCATTGTCTTCTATACTGGCAGGTAACACAATAATGGCTGGTACAATGACAATATTCAACTTTTGCCTGCCTCTGATAATTTATCTTGTAATAATGTTTGTTTTCTCAATACTTGAAAACATAGTTCCGGGTTTCAGCTCCAGTGTGCTCATGGAATATTTCGTAAACAAGTTTTACAATATGGAATATATATATTTCATTAAATATTCGGAAGACCCTGTTGATTTCATATATATATTACTTCTTGGAACAATACTCTTAGGAATAACATTGCTCATATTCAAGTTTCTTAGAAAAAGGAAGAATGAAAACACAGGAAACCTTATTGTGTTTGACGGTTACAAATACTTTGTATCAGTTCTAGCAAGCCTCATTGTTCCGGCAGCTTTTTCGGTAATGTCCTATGACAACAACGTAATGAGCAAAGTTACAGTATCAATATTAATGGCATTGCTTTCTTATTATATAATAGTTGCAATAATCGAAAAAACTTTTAAAATATCAAGGTTGTCCTTAAAGGTTTTTGCAGTGAGTTTTGTAATATTTACTGCTGCTACAGGAGCAACCATAATGCTTGCAAACCAGTACAAGGGTGTTGTGCCAGACATAGACAATGTCAAGATGGCTTATGTGGGCAATGACAGATATGTTTTCAACTACATTGATGACTTAGATGAAGACATTTTAAACAACCGTGATAAATTCCTGAAATGGCAGAAGGAAAGAGGATTAATATTGTTCACTGATAAAGAATCAATTGAAAATATTGCAGATCTTCACAGAGAATTAATAAAAGGCCGTGATTACGATTACGGGGACTACTACATGAACAACATAGTAATTTCATATCTTATGGATGATGGAAGTGTAGTAATAAGAGATTACAATATTACTGACAGTGACAGCGCAGATAATGAAACAAAGGATAATCTTGCCTATGACATAATAAGTTCAGAAGAAATGAAAAGAAACAAATATTTTTATCTTTTTGATGAAGAAAACTACAATTCAGAAAATCTGTACTGCTATGTAACATATACAGACAAGGAAGGAATTGCAGCTGACAATGTTGACTTTGATGAAATCAGGGAATATCTCATAAAGGACGTTGACAATCAGTCCATAGACGTTGAAAATGCCTTCAATGCAATTGTATTTTATTACTATGATTATGCAATTGACAAGAAGTTCTACAGTGGGTATACTCTTCAGATAATTGACAAGAGGATTCAGGGAGAAAAAGAAGACCGGGGAGTAGATTTAATAAACCTTACAGGATTTGAAAATACTCTTGACTACCTGAAATTAAAATAATGATTATTAAGTAATAGAATTATACCTTAAGAGCCTGAAAAGGCTCTTATACCATTGACAAACCCTGACACTGTCATCCTGAACGATAGTGAAGGATCTCATCTTTATTGAAAACATGAGATTCTTCGGGCTATGCCCTCAGAATGACAACTTCAAAAATACTTTGTCATAGACCTTAAGAGCCTGAAAAGGCTCTTTTTTTGCATGAAAACTTTTATGGTATTTTGATAAAAATACCTCTTGACAACTACGCTATTAAGTGTTACTATGTAGCAGTAATAAGTAATGCTTAATACCAGTAATACAGAATAGTAAGGAGGGATTAATCTGGAAAATCTAACAGAAATGCTCAAAGGCGTGCTTGAGGGCTGTGTCCTTGAAATTATAAGCCGCGGAGAAACATACGGCTATGAAATCACACGAAGACTGAATGCTCTCGGCTTCACAGATGTTGTGGAAGGAACGGTTTACACTATTTTAGTTCGACTTGAGAAAAATAAACTTGTGGACATAGAAAAAAAACCATCCGATATGGGACCGCCCCGTAAGTTTTATAGGCTTAACGATGGTGGGCGTGAAGAACTTTCCCGGTTTTGGAAAAAGTGGGAATTTGTTTCATCAAAAATAAATCAATTAAAGGAGAAGAAATAATGAATTTTTTTGAAAAAATTACGGGCAGTGACATGGCAAAAGAATATAAAAATTTTGAATTGAGAGCCAAAAAACTGCCGTCTGATTATCAAGCAGCATGGGAAAAAATTAATTTATATATTTGGGAACACACAGATTTCACCGGCCGCAACCTCATGCCAATTATAAATGGTGTGCTTGAACTGCTCGAAGAAACGGCAGCAGAAGGTCAGAGTGCACAAGAAGTATTGGGAGACGATATTAAAGGATTCTGTTCAGCACTGGTTGGCGATGAAGGAGCAAATTCTTTTCGTGACAAGTGGCGTCAGCAGCTAAACAATAATATTGCAAGAAAATTAGGTAAATAGGGGGATAAAATGAGAATACAGGATATCATCGAAGGAAAAAAAGAGTGGCGTGCGCACATGGCACGTGTCAAAGCACTGCCGAAGGATTATCAGATTGTTTATGATGAAATTCAAAAATATCTCTACAAAGTAGGACCTGTAGAGCTTTCAGAAGGATTTGGTCTGCTGTCAGGGATAGTCGATCTATTTGAAGGTGGTGCTGCCTTGGGAAAAGGGGTGCTGGAAGTGACGGGCAATGATGTAGCGTCATTTTGCGACGAACTGATTAAAGATTCAAAAACTTACGCTGACATATATCAGGAATCAGTTGATCAGGAAGTTTACAAGGCTATAAAAAAGGAGAAGGATAAAACAAATTAAAAGGGGGAAATTGAAATTGGAAAAAGCAATTCAGGTAAAGGGGCTGCAAAAATCCTATAAAGGTCTTCATGTCTTGAAAGATGTTGACTTTGAGGTGGAAAAGGGAAGTATTTTTGCTCTTCTAGGCTCCAACGGAGCAGGAAAGACAACGATTATAAAAATTCTCACCACGCTTCTTAAACAGGACAGCGGAACTGCCGCAATAAACGGCTTCGATGTATCGGCAAAGCCTGACTATGTGCGCCAGTCAATCAGCTTAACAGGGCAATTCGTCGCTGTAGACGAGATATTGACTGGCAGGGAAAATCTCATGATGATTGCTAAGCTTCGTCACGTTTCCAATCCTCGTCAGGTTGCGGTTGATCTGCTTAACCGTTTAGGACTGGACCATGCTGCTGACAGAAGGGTTTCCACATATTCGGGCGGTATGCGCCGCAGACTGGACATTGCCATGAGCCTTATAGGAAATCCACAGCTTATCTTCCTTGACGAACCGACAACCGGACTTGACCCAGAGGGACGTACAGAGGTTTGGAATACTGTAAAAGAACTAGTTGATAGCGGTACAACAGTGTTCCTGACAACCCAATATTTAGAGGAAGCCGAGCATCTTGCAGATCGAATCGCCATTCTGCATGAAGGGAAGATTATCGCAAACGGCACTCTTGATGAACTAAAAATGCTGTTCCCGCCTGCTAAAGCGGAGTATGTGGAAAAACAGCCCACATTGGAGGAAATATTCCTCACAATAATAGACAAGAGGGAGGAAATGTAAATGGAAACCTTAAAGAAACACTTTTTCAGCGATATTAGCGTTATGGCCTGGCGTTCTATGAGCCATGTTTCCCGCAGCATGGATACAATTATCACGGTTTGTATCACTCCGATTGCCATGATGATGCTGTTTGTATATGTGTTAGGTGGAGCTATTCAAACCGGCACGGATAACTATGTGAATTATCTACTGCCAGGCATCATGCTTATTTCAGTAGCAAGTGGTATATCCTATACGGCTTACCGTCTTTTTATGGATATAAAAAGCGGGATCTTCGAACGATTCCATTCCATGCCGATTGCCCGTTCAGCAGCACTGTGGGGTCATGTGCTGACCTCAATGGTATCCAATGCAATTTCAGTTGTCGTAATTGTTCTTGCAGCATTCATTATGGGCTTCCGTTCGTCGGCTGGAGTACTATCATGGCTTGCTGTAGCCGGGATAATTGCGTTGTTTACGCTGGCTTTGACATGGATTGCAGCCATTGCCGGACTGTCTGCAAAATCGGTGGATGGTGTAGGAGCCTTTTCCTACCCTCTTATCTTCCTTCCATTTATCAGTTCGGCTTTTGTTCCTACTGATTCCATGCCACCAATGGTCCGTGCCTTTGCTGAAAACCAGCCGGTTACTTCCATAGTGGATGCCATCCGTGCACTGCTTGAGGGTCAGACTGTAGGCAATGATATATGGATTGCTTTGGCATGGTGTCTTGGTATTCTTGTTGTTGCATATATTTTCGCAATGAAGGCTTATAAAAGGAAATCAGATTAATGTTTGAGGGTTTCTCAAACAGCCACTGAAGTGGTTTTCTGTATACAAAGAAATGCCAGACTTAAGAAGTCCGGCATTTGTTCTTGTTTAATAGCATTAATATTACCTTTTACAAAGTTGTATGGCTCAACATCAGATTTCTTATATGTTTATGTTTGTTCCAAGTCTTTGTATGAGTGCAACTGACGGCAGCTGTGTTTTTGCTATTGTAACATTATCGTTTAACACTATTTTAACCGGGTTGTTTTGATCTTTAACAATTATGTTTCTTGCCTTTACATCTGAAAGATTTACTGTGTTTACCTTTGAAGCTGATATTACAATGTCCCCAAGCACAACAACATTTTTTATATACACATTTCCTGTTCCTACGGAATCAACGATGTTCAGATTTCCTACAACAACAGCGCTGTAATATGACTCATTGTAATTTGTGATGTTGAATCCGCGCTCTATATTTTCATTTTCTACTATGTCGCAGATAATTTTTACTGCTTCTGCCCTTGTGAGGGCTTTAGCAGGCATGTACACACCTGTTGGGTATCCAAGTATGTAGCCCTTGTTGTAAACAGTATTAACGCTTGGCTTGGCCCATTCCTGTATTGTGCTGTAATCTTTCAGAAGGGTTGCTCCTTCTCCGTCAATGTCTCCTGTGGTTATGGTGCAGCTTACAACTTTTGCAACTTCTTCACGCTTGATTGGATTGTTTGGTTTGAAGGTGTTGTTTTCATATCCTGAGAAAAATCCCGAAGCAACTGATTTTTGTACTTCAGCATAAAACCAGTCACCTTTTTTTACATCTGTGAATGTTAAGTCTGCTTTGTTTTCTGTATGCAATGCGCTGTTTAAAAGCTTTGAAAATTCTGCTCTTGTAACAGTACGATCCGGTTTGAATGTTCCGTCTTCATAACCTGAAACAAAGCCAAGCTTAACAGCTTCTTCAATCCAGTTTTTTGCCCAGTGGTCTGAAATATCTGAAAAGGAATAGCTTTTTGCAGTTGAATTTAAAGTGCTCACTGCAGCATCCTTATTTTCTGTTGTTGTATTATTGACTTCTTCTGTACTATTATTTTCCTGAACTTGAACTTCCGTGAAGTCAGGTTCATTAGTTATTGCATCAAGTACGCTTGCGTATGTTATGCCATTCATGTTTATTGTAATGCCTATGCACAGTCCCAGGACTGATATTTTCTTAATAATATTTTTCAAATTGTCCTCCTTTATTGCATGTCTTTATATTAGACTAAAATCCAAGCCATTTTGTTCCATCAAATCAAATACTTAGGTCTTAAATATTATAGTTTTTTTGAATGTAAAAGTAAATAGGTAATAATTACTTATGTATTGACTAACAGTGAAGAATTAAACTATAATTGGATATAATAAAAATAAGGAATAACAATGGACGAATTATTTATGAAGGAAGCCTTGAATGAGGCATATAAGGCATATGAAATAAACGAAGTTCCAATAGGAGCAGTAATAGTGAGAAATGGGGAAATTGTAGGCAGGGGATACAATCAGAAAGAAACTCTGAAAGATGCAACTCTACATGCTGAAATTTTAGCCATAAAGGATGCATGCAAAAATCTTGGAGGGTGGCGTCTGCCGGGCTGCACAATGTATGTTACGCTGGAACCTTGCGCCATGTGCGCCGGTGCACTGGTAAATGCCCGTATTGAGAACCTTGTTGTGGGAACAAGAGACTTAAAGACCGGAGCCTGCGGCTCTGTATTGAATATTGTTCAGATGGAAAAACTCAATCATCAGATAGATGTTCGTCTTGGGATACTGGAGGAAGAATGCACAGCAATAATAAAGGATTTTTTTTCAGAACTCAGGAAAAAAAAATAAGCAATAAGTAAAATGGACTGCTGTGTATAAGCCAGTCCTATTTTTTTATTTTATACAACAGTAATTCAAAATTTTACTCTATTATAATGTTACACTTTTTATATCAATTTATATTCATGCGAATATTATGAAATATGAGTTAAATATAACAAAAGGAAGTGTTATTATTGTATTACTGCGATTACATGTATTCAAAGGATAGTGCTTTTATATTAAGTCTTGATATGTTTAATAAAAACAAAAATCAAAAAGGAATTTTACATTTGAAGATATTCTCATGCGAAGGTTCACCTGTAGACAATGCAAAAATAAGGGTAGTTTCACCTAATGGAAACAATGAATACAGCATAAACATTGAGGCATTGGGATATTTTCCGGCTCAAATCAAAAATGTACAATTTTATCCGGGTTGTGTGAACAAATTAAATATCAGCTTAATTCCATTGGCATTGGAAGATCAAAGACTAAAGGCTGATCAGCATCCACTATATAAAGACATTCAAGTTTTCCCAACCGGATCAGAATTGCCTCAGGATGAAATAAGGGAACTTACCATGACACTGGGTATGGTAACCCCAGTGGGTTCACCATCTTACATTTATGCTGAGAGATTTGCCGAAGAAGTAAATAATTTAAGCAACGGAAAAATAAAAATAGATATAAATACTGATGCGAAACTGGGAACAGACAGGGAAATGCTTCAAAACATTCTGTATGAAGACAATATTGATTTAATAGTTCAAACTACACCGCCACAGGTAGATTTCATGCCTCAATTGTCTGTGTTTGACATGCCCATGGTTCACGCAGATGAAAATGAATTAAGAAAAGCAATCAACAATGCTGAATTTTATGAAAAAATCAGTGATGTTTACAAAAACGGCGGATACAAACTTTTGGGATTTTCTGATCCATTGTTCAGACAGCTTACAACAAACAAGGAAATACAAAATATAGATGATTTCAATGGAATAAGTATAAGAACAATTCAAAATAAAAACCATGAAGAGTTTTGGAGACTTCTGGGGGCTAAATTAGTTCCTCTGCCTGTGGGTGAAATATATTCGTCAATACAGCTTGGATTTATAGATTCTGCAGACAATCCATATGAAAATATAATTGCTTTGAAGTTGTATGAACAGCAAAAATATCTTGTAAGTACCAGACATCTGCCACATTTAGTAAATTTAATAACGAGCAATAAATACTACAACAGCCTGAGTGCAGCTGAAAGAGCAATAATAGAAGAAGCTGCTGCTAATGCAACAGCATACGTACGTGATGGAGCAGATGAGAGTCTTCAGGAAAGAGAACAATCACTTATTGACAAGGGCATGACAATACTTGAACTGCCGGATGAAACAAAAAAAGAAATGAGAGTGAAAGCTTTGCCGGTGTATGAAAGAATAAGGGAGTTAGTTAATGATGACGATTTAATAAATTTATATGTTGGAAATGAGAGCGTATTATTAGAGCAATAATTTGATTTGTACTGAGGACATAAAATCTAGACTTCAAAATTAAGTTATTTTTTGCACATATGTTTTCAAATTCTTCATGTTATACAAAAAAAATCTATAAAGAAACCCATTTATGTGGTATCATATTAATGTAATTACTTTGCTTGGTGGATTTTTTCTTCAAAAATCAAATTTGCCATTAGGAGTTCTTTACGGGTAAATTAAAACACAAAGAATTAGTAGGGGGAAGTATGGAAAAATATCCTGTGCTGGAAGTTGATTTGAAAAGGCTTCGCGCCAATACTAAAATAGTTACTCAAGTTTGTGCAGAAAGCGGAATAAGCGTTGCAGGCATAATAAAAGGCTTCGGAGGAATAATAGAAGGAGCATTTGAAATGGCTGAAGGAGGGTGTGTCCAGATAGGCAGCTCCAGAATAGAGCAATTAAAGGCATTGAAGGACCAGGGGATGAAAACTCCCATGTTGCTTGTGAGAATACCAATGGCTTGCGAAATCCAAGAGGTTGTCAGATACAGCGACATGTGCCTTGTTTCAGAAAAAGAAACACTGGTTATGCTTGATAAAGAAGCAAAAATCCAAAACAAAAAATATAAGGCAATACTCATGTATGACCTTGGGGACCTTCGAGAAGGTGTGTTTACAAGAGAGGAGCTTCTTGACCTTGCCCAGTTTACGGAATATGAGCTTCACAACATGGAGCTTGAAGGAATAGGTGCAAACTTAAGCTGCTACGGTTCTGTTGCTCCCACAACAAAAAACCTTACAGAACTTAGTGAAGCTGCAGTAGAAATAGAGAAGAAAATTAATCGAAAAATGAACATTGTTTCAGGAGGAGGAACAACAACTTTGCCTCTGTTAATGAGAGGAGGAGTTCCTGAAAAAATCAATCATTTAAGAATAGGCGAAGGAATAGCAAACACTCAGGATCTACCGCTTTATTGGGATACATATATTGAAGGCCTTGATGCAGATACATTTGTTTTAAAGGCTCAAATAATTGAAATAAATGAAAAGCCAACACACCCCATTGGTGAACTCATGGTCAATGCATTTGGAGAACATGCCCATTACGAAGACAGGGGAATTAGAAAAAGAGCAATTGTTGCACTTGGAAATCAGGATGTAGGAGATTCATCAAAGCTTGTACCTAGGGACAAGGGAATAAAAGTGCTTGGAGCAAGCAGCGATCACACAATTCTTGACATTCACGACAGCCAGAACAGTTACAAACTGGGAGACATTGTTGAATTCAATGTATTGTACCAGGCAATGCTTTTTACATCGCTGTCTGATTTTATAGCTAAAAAAATAATAAACTGAATTCATTTATAATGAAAATATAAATCATAGGAGGCACAAATGCCAATAATTCAAGTTGAAATGTTAAAGGGAAGAACACTGGAACAAAAAAGAGCCTTAGCTGAAAAGGTTACTCAGGCTGTTGTTGAAACAGCAAACTGTCCTAAGGAAGCTGTTAAGATTATTATAAGAGAAATGGAATTTGAAAATTACTCTCAAGGCGGAGTTCTTAAGTGTGATGAAAAATAATAAGAGGCTGAGCCTCTTATTTTTTATTTCTCACTAAGGTTATTTTAAGATGAGGACAATTGTAATCTATTTTTACTTCATCCACCATCATTCCCACAAGATTGATTTCATCACCTTCCACATCGTTGCTGCCAAGCTGCCAGTACACCTCTTCAACCTCTGGCTGTCTACCGGCACTTAAAAGTTTATTCAGTCCATTGGCAGTTTTTTCTGAGCAAACTATTTGTTCTGCCTCAAAATTCAATATGTATTTATCCTCTGTATCCTCTATGGACATGCTGAGCTTTTTAGCCTGGTGACTCATGTAAAAATCAACAATAACATCAATTATTCTTGTAATTTTCTGTATTTCATACTTCATTTTTACTCTCCTTTTTTTAATGCTTCAAGAACCGGGAACATAAGTGAAGCAACAATGCCTCCGGAAAAACCATTGTTGTACAAATTGATGCCGCCGTGAATTATTCCAACATTCATGACTACTGACAAGTGCAAAAATCCTGCAACCACTCCTGCAAGGAAACCGTACTTACCGGCTATTGGAGCCAGAGTAGTTCCAAAGAGCCCTGCTATAATAACGCCCGTTGCATTTAGGTCCCATATTTTAAGAGCTCCAGCAAGGAAAACACCTGCCATTATTGGAATTGTATTTTTGGGATGCTTGCCAAATGCTGAAAAACCTGATACCGTAAGCACACTTCCAAATACAGGGCCGTTAAATACTCCTCCTAATATTATAACAAACAACATAGATAAAAGCCCCATTAATCCCATATTTAAAAAAGTAAGGGAATATCCATCATGTTGTGTGAAGTCAGTTACCAGTCTTCCTGAACGCTTCAAAATTCTTTCATATCCACTAAAGCTTCTGCCGTTGCCCAAAAATCCAAGAACAATCAAAAACAAGAAAAAGAACAGCAAGATTAATTTTAAGGTAGCATCGTACTCTGTGGACAAAATTTTCTGCTGAGCTATGTTTATGTTAAAACTTTTTAAAAGGGAGTTGAATATTGTTCCTATGAGACCTGCGGTGAATCCCATGTTGTACAGGTTGTAGCCGTCGTGAAGCTTGTTCATGTTAGCTGACAGGGGAGTTGCAACAAATCCGGATAGTATGCCGGTCACAATTCCTATAGGAAGTCTTAAATAAGGGGTAAGGTGCAGCCCGAAGGACAGCTCTGTCACAATAGGGGCTAGTGCTGTTGAAAACATCATAACTATAAGAATGTTTTTGAATTCTGTCTTTCGGTATCTGGAGTAAAGAATTCCACCCAAGTATATGGGCCATACATTGAATATGTTTTTGCCGAAGAATGAAAACCCTGTTATTGTTAACAAGGCAGCTATAATAGGACCATTTATTTTAGCCTTAAGCTTATAAATGATGAAAATATTGGCGAAAGTAAGCACTGAAGCATTAAGAAATGCAGCTCCCAAACCTCCGGTTTCAAGATAATCAGTGAGAAGTATGTCCGGGGACACAACAATCTTATAAATACCTGAAAAAATATACGTAGGTGAATCATAAATAAAGGCGAAAATAAGAAGTACTGTGGGAAAGACCATGAGTATTCTTATTAAGGTATCATTTCTGAATATATAGTTTAAACCTTTTTTACCAAATTCTCTTTGCAATAAGCAGACTCCTTTCTGTATAATAAATATAAAATTCATTTTCAATATTTTTATTTGAAAAAATAATACCATATGGTATATTGTATTGTAAATACAGTTTTTATAAAGTGATTAAATTACATTTAAGGAGATTTGTATGAAGTTAGTATCATGGAATGTAAATGGATTGAGGGCATGCGTAAACAAAGGGTTTATGGATGCATTCAAGATGCTTGATGCAGATATTTTCTGCCTTCAGGAAACAAAACTGCAGTCAGGACAGATCGAACTGGACATGGAAGGATACCACGAATACTGGAACTATGCTGAAAAGAAAGGATATTCAGGCACTGCCGTTTTCTCAAAACAAGAGCCGATGTCTGTTTCCTACGGGCTTGGAATTGAAGAACACGACAAGGAAGGAAGAGTCATAACTCTTGAGTATGACAAGTTTTATCTGGTGAATGTGTATACTCCCAATTCAAAAAGAGAATTAGAAAGGCTTGATTACAGAATGAAGTGGGAAGATGACTTCAGAAACTACCTTCTTAAGCTTGATGAAAAGAAGTCTGTTGTAATGTGCGGAGACCTGAATGTTGCCCACAAGGAAATAGACTTGAAAAATCCTAAAACAAACAGGAAGAGTGCCGGTTTTACAGACCAGGAAAGAGAAAAGATGACTGTTCTCACACAGTCCGGATTCATAGACACATTCAGACATTTCTACCCGGATAAAGAAGAAGCATATTCTTGGTGGTCAAACTTTGCAAAGTCAAGAGAAAGAAACATAGGATGGAGAATAGATTATTTTATCACATCTAAATCTTTTGAAGATGAGCTTGTAGATGCATTTATTTGTTCCGAAATCTTCGGAAGTGACCATTGTCCTGTGGGAATTATTACAAAACAATCCTTGCTTTAGTTTGAAAGACGAAATATAATTGAAATATCACGAACATATTATTCAATAATACGAAAATTATTTGCAAAAATGTTATTGCTTATTCCTGTTTCATGAGTTATAATAGTAATTGAAATTAATAATTAAATAAACAGCATCAATATAATGTGGATGATATGGATCCAAAGTTTCTACCGAACGACCGTAAATTGTTTGACTATTGAAGAGCTATTTTCTATTATAATGATGCGGATAGATATTATGCTATTCGCTTTTTATATGCTCCGGAAGAAATTTGGATGCTGAATTCATCTTGTAACAGCCGCGCACATTTCATATGTGCATATTTTATGAAGATGCGGCGTATTTTATCGAATTATGCGAAAGGGCCGCGCCATTTCTCATATAAAATATGTTTTATTAAAAAATTTATGGAGGACAAGAATGAAAAAATTTATCAGCATTTTGTTAACACTTTTATTGACTCTTTCTCTTTTTACAGCATGTTCATCAAAGACTGAGGAACCTGCTAAACAAGAACCGGCAGCAGAAGCGCCAGCAGCAGAAAAGCCTGCTGAATCAACAGGTGTTTTACCTGCAATTGCAAAAGAAGATATTAAAATCGGAGTTATCCACATAGGAAATCCTGCAGATGGTTCTGGATACACATTTGCACATGACCAAGGCATAGTTGGAATGCAGAAAGCATTGGGACTTGCTGACAGCCAGATAATCCGCAAGAACAACGTAAATGATACAGACCCAACTGCAACAGAAACAGCAATCCTTGAATGTATAGAAGAAGGAGCAAACATAATATTCGGTACAAGCTGGGGATACATGGACACAATGGAAGCATTGGCAGAAGAATATCCTGAAGTTATATTTTCACACGGCACAGGCTACAAAGGAAATAATGCAAACTTTAACAACTATTTCGGAAGAATTTATCAGGCAAGATACCTTTCAGGTATTGCAGCTGGTTTAAAAACAAAATCTAACCTCATAGGTTATGTTGCAGCCATGGGACAGGACAACTCAGAAGTTACAGGAGGCGTAAATGCTTTTGCAATGGGAGTTAACTCTGTAAATCCGGATGCTAAGGTTTACGTAAAAGTAACTAACAGCTGGTTCTCACCAGAAGAAGAAACAAATGCTGCAAAAGCATTGCTGGCAGAAGGCTGCGACGTAATAGCACAGCACTGTGACACACCTAACCCACAGCTTGAAGCTGAAAAAGCAGGAGCTTTTGGTGTAGGCTACAACTCAGACATGTCTAAAGATGCTCCTAAAGCTACATTGACATCTGCAGTATGGAACTGGTCAGCATATTATACATGGGCTGTTGAGCAAGCTATAAACGGAACTTGGACAGGTGAAAACTACTACGGCGGAATGAAAGAAGGCCTTGTTGACATAGCGCCTCTCAATGAAAGCATAGTAGCAGAAGGGACAGCTGAAGCAATAGAAGCAGCTAGAGCATCAATTCTTGATGGAAGCTTCAATGTATTTGACGGCGTTATTGAAACAAATGACGGAAAGACAGTTGGAGAAGAAGGAAAGACTCTTGACGATGCAACAATAACAGGAAATATTAAATGGTATTACAAGACAGTAACATTAAAATAGTAAACAGTTAAATAGCACATACAGCAAGGGGTTAATTTTAACCCCTTATTGTTTCTTTAACAGCATAATGTATAGGAATATAAAGGATAGGAGTTATTATGTCAAAATCAAATGATACAAAATATGCGATTGAGCTGAAGGGAATAACCAAAACCTTCGGAAGCGTGGTTGCAAACAACAACATAAACCTTACAATCAAATATGGCGAAATTCTTGCTTTGCTTGGAGAAAACGGCTCTGGCAAGACTACATTGATGAATATGCTGTCAGGCATATACTACCCTGACAACGGCACAATTTCCGTAGCAGGAGAAGAAGTTGCAATAAGCTCTCCAACAGAAGCAATTGATTTTGGAATAGGCATGATTCATCAGCATTTTAAGCTTGTGGAAGTTTTAAACGCAATGGACAACATTGTGCTGGGCACAAAGGAAAAGTATCTTAAACCAAAGGCATTGAAGGAAAAGATTCAAAACATAAGCAGCAAATTCGGACTGGAAGTTGAACCGGAGAAAAAAATATACAACATGTCTGTAAGTGAAAAACAAACAGTTGAAATTTTAAAAGTGCTGTACAGAGGAGCTCAGATTTTAATTCTGGACGAGCCCACAGCTGTTCTCACTCCCCAGGAAATTGAAAAATTATTTGCAATACTACGAAAAATGAAGGAACAAGGAAGCGCAATCATAATAATCACCCATAAACTCAATGAAGTTATGGCTATTAGCGACCGCGTATCAATACTCAGAAAAGGCGAACTCATTGATACGGTTGTGACTAATGAAACAAATGAAAAACAGCTGACTGAACTCATGGTGGGAAGGACTGTAAGCTTAAAAATCGAAAGACCGGAAATTGAAAAAAAACACACGGTTCTTAAGGCAGTTGATTTATCAGTAATGAATGATGACGGAACTTATGCATTAAGAAATGTAAACTTCAAGCTTAAAAGCGGAGAAATTCTCGGAGTGGCAGGAATAGCAGGAAGCGGCCAAAAAGAACTCTGCGAATCAATTGCAGGACTAATGAAAGTAAAGGAAGGGGCAGTGCTTTGCAACAAGGAAAACATAATAGGCAAGACCCCCGATGAAATTATAAATCTTGGCATAAGCATGAGTTTTGTGCCTGAAGACCGCCTTGGTATGGGGCTTGTAGGCTCCATGGGCATGGTGGAAAATATGATGCTCAAATCATACAAAAATAACAAAGGATTTTTTATAGACAAGAAACCTTCCAGAAAACTGTCGGAAGAATTGAAAAAGAAGCTGGAAATAGTAACACCAAATGTTGACACTCCAGTAAGAATGATGTCAGGAGGAAATGTTCAGAAAGTCCTTCTGGGCAGAGAAATTGAATCAAACCCTAACGTGCTCATTACTGCATATCCAGTTAGAGGTCTTGATATTAATTCTTCTTACGTTATTTACGACCTACTGAACGAACAAAAGAAAAAGGGAGTTGCAATATTGTTCATAGGAGAAGACCTGGATGTTCTTTTGGAGCTTTCAGACAGAATAATGGTTCTATGCCACGGTGAAGTCAAAGGAATAGTTGATGCAAAATCAACATCAAAGGAAGAAATAGGACTCATGATGACAGGAAAGAGCATGGAAGGGGTGGATCAGGATGAGTGAGAAAATGAAAAGAACAAAAGAACCCCTTATTCGTACTGTCAAAATTGCAGAACGTTCAAAAAGGGAAACAATGAAGCTTAGAATAATTGCTTTTGCGTTGGCTCTTCTTGCAGGAGGTCTGTTCATACTGTTAATTGGATTTAATCCGGTAGAACTTTACGGAACTATTATATCGGGTGCATTCAGAAGCAAAATGGCAATACAGGCAACAGTAAAATTTATGATACCGCTTTTGATATCATCTCTTGGAGTTACGCTGGCATTTAAAATGCGCTTCTGGAACATAGGAGCCGAAGGACAGATTATTATGGGAGCAATATGTTCATCATATTTTGCTCTGTTTCACAGCGACTGGCCTCATGCCCTGCTGCTTGCAGTAATGTTTACAGCAGGATTTATCGGAGGAGGTTTGTGGGGATTATTGCCTGCATACTTCAAATCAAAATTTGAAACAAATGAAACTTTGTTCACACTGATGCTCAACTATATAGCGCTTCATATAATATCATTTCTCAGGGATGGCCCCTGGAAGGACCCGGGTTCATCAGGATTTCCTAAAATTGCACGTTTTCAAGCTAATGCTCAGATCGACAAGGTTCTGGGGGTGCAGTTCGGATGGATTATTGCAATTATACTGGTGATTGTTGTGTATGTGTATTTAAAATATACAAAACACGGCTATGAAATAAGCGTTGTTGGTGAAAGTCAGTCCACTGCAAAATATGCAGGTATGAACGTTAAGAAAATAATTCTTCGCACCATGATTTTAAGCGGAGGAATTGCCGGCATAACAGGGATGATACAATCAGCAGGTTCTGACATGACACTGGCTTCTTCAGTTGCAGGAGGCGTAGGCTTTACGGCAATCATTGTGGCATGGCTTGCAAACTTAAATCCCGTAAGCATACTCTGGGTTTCATTTTTGTTCAGCGTGCTTGAAAAAGGAAGCAGCGTAATGCAGTCAACATATGGTATTTCAACATACTCTGCTGCTGTGCTTCAGGGAATAATATTGTTTTTCATACTTGGATGTGAATTCTTCATCAGATATAGATTCATTGTAAGAGGAAAAGGAGGTGCCCGTTAATGAACATGTTTTTAAACTTCTTAGTAGCTGCAGTGTTTGCAGGAACACCTCTGTTGTTCGGAACGCTGGGTGAAATAATGAGCGAAAAGGCCGGGCATTTAAACCTTGGTGTTGAAGGCATGATGGCCATGGGTGCCTGTGCAGGCTTCATGGCAGGGCTGCTGACTGACAGCTTCATTGTTGCCTTAATTGCAGCTTTTGCTGCAGGAATGCTGGGAGCTTTAATATATGCAGTTCTTACAGTGACATTCATGGCTGATCAGAACGTTACAGGTCTTACCCTTACTATATTTGGAACAGGTCTTTCAAATTTTGTGGGAGAATACATGCTTGTGAATTCTGCAAGCAGCTCGTTGAAGCTTCCGGAAAAGATCACTGCTACCATAAGCAACATCAACATACCAGGATTAAGCAGCATACCGGTTGTGGGACAGCTGTTCTTCCAGTACAACCCTTTTGTGTATCTTGGAATACTTTTGGCAATACTTTGCGGAATTTATCTCAACCATACAAAAATGGGACTTAATTTAAGGGCCATTGGAGAAAACCCTGCAGCAGCCGATGCAGCCGGGATAAAAGTAACAAAAATAAAGTATCTTAACATTCTCCTTGGAGGAGGCATCTGCGGAATAGGAGGAGCTTACAGCTCCATGATAATCTGCGGGGGAGTATGGATGAGCAACTCTGTAAATGGTCTTGGATGGATTGCTGTGGCCCTTGTAATATTTGCTTCATGGAGTCCTACAAAGGCAATTTTCGGTTCATTTGTATTCGGAGCCTTCAACATTTTAAAATATTACTTTCCGAAAACATGGATTACAATACCAAGTGCGTTTTATGACATGCTGCCCTTCGTAATTACTGCTCTGGTGCTTGTAATAACATCAATAAGAAAATCAAAGGAAAACTCACAGCCTGCAAGCTGCGGCGTCAATTATTTCAGAGAAGAAAGATAACATTCAGGAACCTGGCATATGCCAGGTTCCTGTTGCATATATTTCAAAATTGAATTAAAATGAATTATATGGAAGTAATGTTATAGTTAACAAAAATCGGGGTATATATAATACTGATACCGATAGAAAGAGGTGCATTATGAACAATTTAGAGTTTAAAACCTATGCCATAACTAATGAAATCGACCTTAACAAAATTGCTGTGGAGTGCGGAATTAAGAAAAAGTATACATGGGAGGAACCCTTGATACTTCAGGATGCCGTTCTTGGAAAAATAATAGGTGAAAGTCCCGGTGAGGATGAGAAGGTGCTGGTGTTTTCATTCGGAAGCATTGTTTTTGTAAATTCAAATCAGAAGCACACTGAAATATTGATGAAATACCTTAAGAGCATCAAACCGGAAATTGACATAGAGCACTACGATACATTCAAGGATGATTACAACCTCCACTTTACAGAGGGCGAGGAAATGGAGTTTACTGACAGCTATGTTCAGATACCGGACAAGGAACTATTTTATGCTGAACTTATTTCAATTATAATTGCAAAATCTGTGGCATTGGAAAGAATCGAGCATCAGCTTGTAAAAATTCTTGATAACATAGAAGGAAAAATTGATAACCTGGAAAAGGGAAAACTAAATATTGGAAACAAGGAACTTGCAAAGACAACATCCAGGATTGTACGACATGAATACAACACCATAGCATACATAATGATACTTGATAAACCTGATATTACGTGGACAAACAGTGAAGCAGCGCACTTCTATGAAAAAATGTCTGAATTTTTTGAACTGAACGACCGATATGAAGTAATCAAGAGCAAGACTGAAATATTGAAAAGTATTGTTGATGGTCTTGGGGCCATAAGCCATTCCATGAGGGGATTGTTTATGGAGTGGATTGTTGTAATATTGATTGTTGTTGAAGTTGTTTTAATGGTTCTTGATTTGTTTAAGTAGGTGAAATATGAAGACATTAAGTTTTTACTCATTCAAAGCAGGCAAGAAGCTTCCCATAATGCAGCTGGCTACTTATTTCAACATAAAGCAGGATGCAGGATGGAGGGAATTCGTCAAAATTAACAGCAATGAAGTTGAAAAAATATTGAAGTATGCTTCGCCCAACAAGGCAGTGTATCTTTACAGATACGGATGTATTACATTTTTAAATTTCGACATAAACGAATCCCATGTGTTCATGGAGTACCTCAACAAACTTACAGAGGCACGCATGGAATTGTTGTCGCGCTTTTATGAAACCCATACCATAATTGTGGGTGATGACGGATATGCAGCTTTGTGGGAGGATGATGAAGAAAAAGTCCAGTACAGCAAAAGCATTGATGACATAGTTGCAAGCATACTTGCAAAATCTACGGAGTTGAGCAAAATTGAATCTGAATTGTCAACAGTGCTGGATGAAGCTGACAATTTTATTCTTCATCTTAACAAGGGAAGGTACAGAGCAGACAGGAAAAAAGTCATTCCCACAATTGCAAAGTGCATAAGATTCAAGTACATGACAGTTGAAAGTGCCAGAATACTCGACAGACCTTCTGAATTCGGCAATACAATTGAATCCAGGCGCATATTTGAAAAGATGAGCAATTTTTATGAGTTGAATGAAAGATACTCTTCATTTTCAAGCCGTACAGACGTGCTTGATTCCATAACAGGAGAGTATTTTGACTTCGGCGACAATCAGGCGTACATGAGGGTGCTGAAAATTGAAATAATACTGTTGGGACTGTTTCCTCTCATGCATTTGTTTGAATAACAATCAAATGAATAAAATACAGCCCACAAAATATAATGTATAAAACACTGCTTAAAACAAAAACTAACGGAAAAGGAGGTATTATGAAAAAAATAATATTAATTTTGCTTCTGTTTTCCGCTTTGTTTGCAGCAAGCTGTAAGCTATCCCTTTCAAACATAGACCGGATAGAAGCTGTGAACACTGTTACTAATGAGAGCACTTTGATTGAAAAAGACAGCGTGGATGCAAAATCCATCATGGATGCCCTGAATAAAGCAGAAAAAACCGAAAAGGATACAACTGGTTATTTTCCTTTTGAAATCAACCTTATTTCAGGCTCTGACAAAGATGCTCATACATTGTATTTTGACATGAAAAATCAGGCTGCATATGTAACTAAGAATGATGAATTGTATAAAATCAGGGATAAGGAAGCACATCTGCTTTTTTTGAATGAAATATTTTCATATATATATGTTGACAATACAATTTATGACTCACACGTTGTACTAAACGGCGAAAATGTGACTCCGGACATTAAGTACGACTGGACATATAAAAACATAGAAGGCCATTTTGTGAAGAAGCAGGGAATCCTTAAGACTTCACAAATTAATGGAGGGAAACTTTTAATTCATGATGCTGACCTCATTGAATTTAAATATGAGACAAATCCAGACAGCCAGGTTATAAGGCTTTTCTCTGAGGGAAATCTTGTGGCTGCAGGTTCATCAGTTGAAGAAGTTCTGCAAAAGGCAGCATCAGACGGAGAGTATTACATAGAGTGTCAGGCACAGTGGTTCATGAAGCAGAATTCAGATTTTTACGGCAGCAGCACATCCAGCTTCACTGCCACTGTTGACAAGAATGTGGATGTTTCCATAGTCACCAGAGAAAATTACCCGGGCAATATTTTGATAGTCCAGGTTAATAACTTAAATGCAGATGAGACAGTTTCAATTCAGACGGATGCTGTAAAGGTTGATATTAAAAATTATCTTTATAAAGATAAAAATGTGTACATAAGTCCCATTGACTTAAATACAGCTGCAGGAGAATACAAGCTCTCGGCTAAAGTAATGAAGAACAAAGCTGTAGAATATGAAATCGAAAAAACATTGATTGTAAAAGAAAAGTCCTTCAAAACTCAGTATCTTACTGTGGATGAAAATCTTAACCAGTCAAACAACGACAGTGCTGCCATCCTTGAATTTGCTGAGCTGGTTAAGCCGGCAAGGACTGTGTCATCAGACAAAAAGCTATGGGAAGGCACATTTGCAATGCCTGTTGAAGGAGAACTGACAACAGATTTCGCTGAAATACGATATGTAAATAATGAAAAGTCATCTTCAAGGCACTCAGGCCTAGATATTGCAGCACCCAAGGGAACGGAAGTTTCTGCTCCAAACAACGGTATTGTAACATTTGCAATGGAAGGTCTTTTGTCTCCCGGAAACACTGTTGTAATAGATCACGGCATGGGTCTTTTCACTTCATACTACCATTTGGATACCATAGATGTGGTAAGGGGTCAAGATGTTAAAAAGGGAGATATCATTGGAACTGTAGGCACAACAGGATTTTCTACAGGGCCGCACCTTCATTATGCAGTGAGTATTTATAACTCTTATGTAAATCCTTATCAGACATTGAGCGGTATAATTGATTAATAACAGTTAAAAATGTTTACCTTCATTGAAATGTGGTATATAATATAGGCAGAGGAGGAATGTTATGGAATATATTAGTTGGGCGTGGCTTCTGATAATAGCTGCGTGTTTGGCAATTGAAGCTTTTACAATGGGTCTCACCACAATCTGGTTTGCCATTGGAGGGGTGGCTGCGTGGGTTGTATATTTTGCCGGGGCAGGCATAGAAATACAGATAGTTGTGTTCCTTCTGGTATCTATATTATGTTTGTTTCTTACAAGGCCATTTTTTGTTGAAAAGCTTAAGGTGGGAAAAACAAGGACCAATGCTGAAAGCCTTATTGGAGAATATGTTAAGGTCGTAACTGAAATCAACAACATAAACAATGAGGGTACAGTGAAGGTCGGAGGTCAGGTGTGGTCTGCTCGTTCATTGAACGATGAAGTAATAGCAGAAGGTGAAATGGTGGTTATAAAGAAAATTGTGGGCGTAAAGCTCATAGTTGAAAGAAAATAGGAGGGAATTATGGGTTATATAGGTTTTATATTTTTATTGTTTGTTTTGATTGTGCTGGTGGCAACAAACATAAGAGTTGTTCCACAGGCAAATGCATATGTTATTGAACGTCTTGGGGCATATCAGGCAACATGGGGAGTTGGAATTCATGTGAAGCTTCCGCTTATAGACAAAATAGCTAAGAAGGTTCTTCTGAAAGAACAGGTAGTGGATTTTCCGCCTCAGCCAGTTATCACAAAGGATAATGTAACAATGCAGATAGACACAGTTATATTTTTTCAGATAACAGATCCTAAGTTTTACGCATACGGCGTTGACAGACCAATGGCAGCAATTGAAAATCTTTCTGCCACAACACTGAGAAACATCATAGGTGATCTGGAGCTTGACCAGACACTTACTTCAAGAGAAATAATAAACACTAAAATGAGAATTGTACTTGATGAAGCAACTGACCCATGGGGTATTAAAATAAATCGTGTTGAAGTTAAAAACATCATACCGCCTAAAGAAATTCAAAATGCAATGGAAAAACAAATGAAGGCCGAAAGAGAGAAAAGAGAGTCTATTCTTATTGCAGAAGGTCAGAAAAATGCTGCAATACTTGTTTCTCAAGGTAAAAAGGAATCTCTCATTCTTGAAGCTGAAGCAGAAAAACAAGCTGCAATATTAAGAGCTGAAGCTAAGAAGGAAGCTTCTATAAGAGAAGCAGAAGGAGAGGCTGAAGCAATATTAAGCATACAGAAGGCTACTGCAGATGGTATTGTAATGATAAGAGAAGCAATGCCGAACAAGGAAGTACTTACGCTGAAGAGCTTTGAAGCATTTGAAAAGGCTGCAAACGGCCAGGCAACAAAAATTATCATACCGTCTGAACTGCAGGGACTTGCAGGACTTGCAACGGCACTGTCCGAAACAATGAAGGAAAAATAAAAATAAATGCGCCGATGCCGGCGCATTGTTTTTATTCTATTAACGAAATATATTTTTTGAAAATGTGATCCTGCTTCTGTTTTGAATGAACTTGTCAGATACTATAGCCTGCACAACCAGTGTTACTCCTATGGCGGCTATTATGTCTCCAATGCTTGCCACGAACAAGCTGCCTACAGGAATTACATTGCCGAGAAAGCTCAAACGTGCATTTTCTGCGGAGACGAAAAACAAAATTTTTCCGCTGTTTAACAAATCATAAATTTCAGCACCGTAAATTCTTGCAGAAGCTTCTGCATCAAGGGGAAATTTAAGGCCGTTTACCAGGAATACCAGAAGGTTTAAGAACAATCCCCCAAGTGGAATGAACATGAACTTCATGCTTATGTTCAATATTAAGAATATAAGTGTTAAAACAAATGAAGCAAGCAGAAATCCCGAATAAAGAAATGAGCTGTAATCATAAAGACCAAGGTTCATAATAATTATTCCAAGATACAAGACAGCAGATATAAAAATGAGCGGTCGCCCGGAAAAATGAACGTATGCCAGTCGTGAAATTTTTCCTCTTCTTATTAATCCTATAACTGTTCCTAAAATCAAAGCTTCAAAAAACATGTTTGCCTCCATGTAATCAGATACTATAATTTTACAATATTAAACAGTATATATCAACTTTTATTTAATAAAATTGAAAAATAGGGCTATTATAAATGAATATTGACTGGTTATAATATATATGTTATTATTTTTTTAATATTTAGTTAAACTTAGGAGGTTTTTACTTTGTTAGAAGAAGGCTCCATATTGGGTCCACTTATTTTACAGGTAATACTTATTTCTGTCAACGCGGTGTTTGCTTCTGCAGAAATTGCCGTCATTTCAATGAATGATAACAGAATGGCAAAAATGGCAGCAGAAGGGGACAAACGCGCCATAAAACTTAGCAGGCTTACGCTGCAGCCGTCGCAATTTCTATCAATAATCCAGGTTGGAATAACTCTTGCCGGATTTTTCGGAAGTGCTTTTGCTGCGGACAATTTTGCCAGCAAACTTACGGATTTTCTCATAGAAACAGGACTTAACATTCCTGCTTCAACTTTGAATACTATTTCTGTCATTGTTATAACACTGATATTGTCATATTTTACTCTAGTGTTCGGAGAGCTTGTTCCCAAGAGAGTCGCCATGAAAAATGCTGAAAAAATGGCACTTTTCATGTCCGGAATGCTCTATTTCATATCAAAGGTATTTAAACCGCTTGTATGGCTTTTGACTGCATCCACAAACGGCATATTGAGACTCATTGGGATTGACCCCAACTCGGAAGATGAAGAAGTTACAGAAGAAGACATAAGAATGATGGTTGATGTGGGAAGTGAAAAGGGTTCCATCAATGTCAGCGAAAAGGAAATGATACAGAATATTTTTGAATTTGATAACAAGACAGCTGAAGAAGTAATGACTCACAGGACTGAAGTGAACATTTTGTGGCTTGATGAAACTGATGAAGAATGGGAGCAGAAAATTACTGAAAGCAGACACTCAAGATATCCTCTGTGCGACGGAAGCGCTGACAATGTTATTGGTGTCTTGAATGTGAAGGATTATTTCAGACTCAAGGACAAATCAAGACAAAACGTATTGGACAAAGCTGTGAAGCCTGCATATTATGTGCCTGAAACAGTCAGAACAGATGTAATGTTTCAAAACATGAAAAAAACAAGGAATCATTTTGCAGTTGTGTTTGATGAATACGGCGGAATGAGCGGTGTCATCACAATGGACGATTTGATTGAACAAATAGTGGGAAGTTTTGACGATGATTATCTCACACCTGAAGAACCAACAATAGAAAAAATTGATGAAGACACATGGAAAATAAAGGGTTCTGCTTATCTTGACGATGTATCAAAACAGCTGGGCATCCCGTTGCCTGATGAGGACTTTGACACATTTGGAGGTCTTGTTTTCGGGGTTCTGGGAATCATTCCGGAAGACGGAAGCACAATGGAGATGGATGAGTACGGACTTAAAATCAAAATTACTGAAATAAAGGGAAGAAGGCTGGAAACAGCCATTGTTTATAAAAATCAAGATCCGACTGATTATGTTGATTAATTTCAGATATATTTAAGTTAAATCTTGTATTATTATAATACAAGGAGGAACTATGAACTATTTAATAAATAAATTATTGGTATTGCCTGGGATTTTGCTTGGAATTTCAATTCATGAATTTTCCCATGGCTATGCCGCCGTAAAAATGGGGGATGATACCCCGCGAATTCAAGGGAGACTCACATTAAATCCAATACATCACATTGACCCCATGGGTTTTTTATGCCTCTTGCTTTTTGGATTTGGATGGGCCAAGCCTGTTATGATCAATTCAAGAAATTTTAAGAATCCCAGAAGAGATGACGCCATTGTGTCCATAGCAGGACCTCTGGCAAACCTGTTGACAGCAGCACTGTTTGTGTTTTTTCTTAAACTTGCAGACAATTACCTGCCTTACAACCAGCTTGGACAAATAATCTGGGAAGTTTTGCAGAACACTGTTATCATAAATCTTGTTCTCATGATGTTTAACCTGATTCCAATACCGCCTCTTGACGGCCACCATATTTTGGGGAGCATTGGGGGAGCAAAGGTTTGGAACTTCTACTACAAATATTACGATCACCTGAGATTTGCAATGCTTCTTTTGATTGTATTCAACGGTGTGAGCCTCATCATAAGCCCTGGAATAAACTTTGTCTACAATATGCTGATAACATTGATTTTTTAGGAGAGCCATGGAAAATAAAAGCGATTTGAGAAAGAAAATGCTTAACATCAGAAACAACATGGAAAAGGAAGATTCTTCAGAAAAAAGCGCTGTGATAATAGAAAAGTTGACTGCGTTGGACATATACGAAAAAGCTCGGATAGTGTTTGTGTACATGGCATTTAATAATGAAGTGGAAACAATGACTCTCATTAAAAAAATGCTTCAGGAAAATAAGAGAGTAGTGATTCCTTACACGGACACTGTTAATACAGTCATTATTCCATCAGAGCTTAAAAACATAGAGGAAGATTTGGTTAAAAGCAAGTTTGGTTATTATGAGCCTGCAAAAGATAAAATTCTGCCGGTGAAGCCGGAGGAGTTTGACCTTGTTGTTGTACCGGGAGTGGTTTTTGACAAGAATTTAAACCGCATTGGTTTTGGAAAGGGATATTATGACCGCATATTGTGCAGCTTGAAGAATGGTGCAAAGGCGGTTGCAGTAGCATATGATTTTCAGGTGCTTGACGAAGTTCCATCAGAAGAGCACGATATTAAGATGGATATGATAATTACGGAAAAGAGCATTTATACTAATTAAGAGTGAAGAGTTAAGAATTAAGAATTAAATGTAAAATCAAGCTTGTGCTTGATTTAGAATATTGACAAACTTTGACGCTGTCATCCTGAACGATAGTGAAGGACCTCATCTTTGTTGAAAACATGAGATTCTTCGAGCAAGCTCTCAGAATGACAACGTCCAAATATAATTTTGTAATGAACCAATCAGGCTTGCGCCTGATTTTTTGTTATCTTGCTATTGTGATTACATATACTTTGGAGGCACCGTTTTTTATGAGTGTCTTGGAGCATTCATCTGCTGTTGAGCCTGTTGTGAACACGTCATCAACTAAAAGTACATTCTTTCCTGTGAGTAATTCAGCCATGCTTCTTTTAACATCAAATGCATTAATAAGGTTTTTCCTTCTGTCTTCTTTTGTCACCTGACTTTGCTTAGGTGTTTTCTTTATTCTTTTTAATACATCCCCATAAGGAACGTCTGTTTTATTTGAAATGTACCTGGCCAGAAGTTCCGATTGGTTGTATCCTCTTTTCCTCAGTTTCGAACGGTGAAGAGGGACAGGAACAACAAGATTAAATCTGCCATAGCTTGTATCCTCCATAAATTCAACGAGGCACTTTCCAAAAAACCTGTAGAAATATGGCTTGTTGTAATATTTGAACAAATATATGCCCTTTTTCACAGTTCCCTCATAGAAAAAGACAGACCTTGACATCTCAAAGCTGTGATCATGTTTTCTGCAGTCAGAACAAAGTTCTTCATGAGAGTTCAGGTCAATAGGCTTTGAACACTTCATGCATATGGGAGGAACTATCTTTTTCATTGTTCTTTCGCAGTCTATGCAGATGTACCTGTCACATATTGCTTCATCATGAGCTTCGCAGAAGAAACATGTGTTTTTTTCGGGGTACAAAAGCTCTAGAAACGACTCAACATAATCTTTCATAATTACTCCATAAAGCCCTCGGACAGCATTGCATAGGTTTCAACTGCCGAGCGCAGCCTGTAATCAAGAGCAGAGTAGCGCTTATCGATTTTGTTGTTGTTGACCATGTCGCGCATATACTTTTCAATTCCCACAAGAACAACAAGTTTTTTTGCCCTCGTTATGGCAGTGTAAAACAGGTTTCTTGTAAGAAGCATGGGTGGTCCCCACACAATTGGCATTATTACAACGGGAAATTCACTTCCCTGGCTTTTGTGGACAGTGGTGGCATATGCAAGTATTAGTTCATCAAGCTGGCTGAAAGGATATGCAACTTCTTTTTCTTCTTCGAACTGCACAAACAGCTGCTGTTCTGTTTCATCTATGAAAATTACATATCCTATGTCTCCGTTGTAAATTCCTTCTCCTGTTATGGTGGTACCATCCTTGTGGGTTATTTTCCATTCAGCCTGATAGTTATTTTTTATCTGCATGACCTTGTCGCCTACCCGGAATGTGTACTTGCCGTACAATTTTTCTTTTTTTATTTTTGAAGGAGGATTAACAGCAGCCTGAAGCTTCTTGTTGAGTTCAATCACACCTGCATCTCCTTTTTTCATGGGGGAAAGAATCTGTATGTCCTTTAAGGGGTTGAAGCCATACTTCAATGGAAGGCGGTTTTCATATAGATCCACTACCAAGTCCGTCAGGTCGTCGCTGCGGCCTTCCCGCATGAAGAAAAAGTCACAGTCCTTCTTGTTGTACAAAGGCATGGCCCCTTTGTTTATGAGGTGGGCATTTTGTACAATCATGCTTCCTGCCGACTGCCTGAATATTGTGTCAAGTCGTATGGTTTTAATGGTGCTTGAATTAATAATGTCTGAAAGCACATTTCCTGCTCCAACTGATGGAAGCTGATCCACGTCTCCAACCAGAATGAGCCTTGTTCCTCGTTTTATGGCTCTTAATAAGTTGTTCATGAGCAGTATGTCAACCATGGATACCTCATCAACTATCACTGCATCGCATTCCAGAGGTGATTCTTCATTTTTGTTGAACGAAAGGTTGCTGTCATCTTCGCCATAAGCATACTCAAGCATGCGGTGAATTGTACGTGCTTCTCTTCCTGAGGATTCTGTAATCCTTTTGGCTGCTCTGCCTGTTGGGGCGCAAAGAAACACCTTTTTTCCCATTTTTTCAAAAATCCTTAGTATAGAAAGTATTATAGTTGTTTTTCCTGTTCCCGGACCTCCTGTAATTACAGTGACGCCGTTTAAAATTGACTGCAGTACTGCTTCTTTTTGCATATCCGTAAGAACTATTGAAGATTCTTCCTGTGTTGCATCAAGAAAAGGCAGTATGTCTTCCTCAGACATGCCAAAATCCGTGCGCGCAAGGTTGATAAGGTCCCTGCATACATTTACTTCTGCTGTGTGGTAAGGAACATAATAAACAACCTGCTCGTCGTAAATTTTTTCAATATGAATGCCGCCGTTAAAAGCCATGTTCCTTATTTCATCCTCTATGCCTTCACCGTTTGTTTCAAGAAGCGCTAGTGTGCTGTTTAAAAGAATTTCGTATGGTACATATGTATTTCCTCTTGAGGCGAAATCTTTGAGCACATACTTGACTCCTGAGGATATTCTGTAAGGAGAAGTTTTTTCAACACCCAGAGAAGCTGCAATTTTATCTGCAAGTTTAAATCCAATGCCGTAAATGTCTTCAGTTAATCTGTATGGATTTTCAGCAATCTTATTTATTGTATTTTTGCCGTATTCCTTGTAAATTTTTACGCTGTAGCTTGTGCTTATGTCATGGCTCTGAAGGAATATCATGATTTCCTTGATGTCTGATTGTTCTGCAAAGCTTTTTGCAATCATTTCGGCCTTTTTTTCGCCTATACCTTCAACTTCAGTGAGCCTTTCAGGATTTTTTTGAATTATGCTGAATGTGTCTTCCTTGAAGACCTCCACTATTTTTTTTGCTGTATATTTTCCTATTCCTTTAATGAGTCCTGAGGAAAGGTAGTTTTCAATTTGGACGAGACTTGATGGAAGGACGGTGTTGTACATGTCCACCTGAAACTGCTCGCCATACTTGGGATGCTTCACCTTTTTGCCGTAAACTTCTATGGTTTCACTTGTGACATCGGCAGTAAAAACCCCGGTCACTGTAATAATGTCATTGTCAGCCTCCATTAACGCAACAGTATAGCCGTTTTCACTATTGCGGAAAATTGTTTCAATGATTGTACCCTTCAGTGTTTCCATCAATTGCTCCTTTAAGTTTAACCTTACAAAATTATATCACAAACTAATGATATAAAAAACAAAATTAATGTCAATCCTATAAAATGATGGATTCAACAAATTTCTCTTTAAAAGGCAGTAAAACTGTGGTAAACTAAATTTCAGCATAAGATTAAAATATTATAAAATTTAGGAAAAGTAAACATTTGTGTGCAATAATATATTAAAGTATAAATATATTTGCAGGAAAGGAATTGTTATGTCTAAAGAAAATTTTGTTAAGGGCGCTGCAATACTTAGTGTTGCAGGGCTGTTGGTAAAAATTTTGGGAGCTGTATACAGAATTCCCCTCACTAATTTAATAGGAACAGAAGGAATAGGCTATTACCAGCCTGCCTACAACATTTATAACCTGCTGCTGGTTGTGTCTTTGTCAGGTTTTCCAACAGCAATAGCAAAAATGGTTTCAGAAAAAAGAGCTCTTCAGAATTATGAAGGAGCGTACCAGGTATACAAGGTATCAAGATGGGGACTCTTTTTAATAGGACTTGTTTCATCGGTAGTTGTTCTTGTGTTTGCAAGAAGTCTTGTAACATTCCTGGGATTTCCTGGTTCATATTATTCAATGATAGCTCTGGTTCCTGCATTGTTTGCCGTTCCTCTTTTATCGGCTTACAGGGGATTTTTCCAGGGATCACAAAACATGATGCCAATAGCTCTGTCACAAATAATAGAACAGGTTTTCAGAGTTTCTGTAGGTCTGTACCTTGCTTACAGCCTTGTGGGCAGAGGACTGGAAGAAGCCGCCGCCGGAGCAACATTTGGTGCGTCTGCAGGCGGACTGGCAGCACTGGTATTGATTTATGTCATGTTTTTCCTGAGCAGGAAAAGCATCAAGGAAGAAATCAAATTATCATCTAACAATAAACAAGAACCTGTGTGGAATGTGGTAAAGGGTCTTTTGTACATAGCAGTTCCAATTACCATAGGTGCATCCATTGCTCCTCTCATGGGAATGATAGATTCATACATAGTATCAAACAGACTTGGTGCAATCGGGTACACAAGCTTAGAAATTGTTGACATGTACGGCGAACTGAGCGGGACAGCACAGACGCTCATCAACTTTCCGCAGGTTTTCTCAACTGCAGTTGCAATGAGCCTTGTGCCAGTTATAACAGAAACATTCACAAGAAAACAGTATGAGAAACTGAATGACACTGCAAATGCAGGCGTTAAAATATCCATGATCATAGGGCTTCCTTGCGGCATTGGCCTTTTCATGCTTGCAGAGCCAATAATAGCACTGTTGTATCCATCAATAGGACCTGCAAAGCATGCAAGCTCAGGTGCTCTTCTTGAAATAATGGCAATAAGCGTAATATTCCTCACATTGGTTCAGTCGTTTACAGCAATTTTGCAGTCTGTGAACAAACAGTTCCATCCTGTGAAGAACCTGGCTGTGGGATTGGTTGTAAAAGTTGTTTTTTCTTACATACTAATAGGAATGCCGTCAATTAACATAAGAGGAGCTGCCATAAGCACAACCATATCATACCTGGTTGTAGCACTCTTAAACTGGTGGGACATAAACAGAAGCACAAAAATAAAGATAAGTTTAATAAAAGTTTCAGCAAGGCCTCTTCTTTCAGCAGCAGCTATGGCAGCAGCAGTTAGCATATCTTTCAGAATTTTAAGGTCAGTTTTAGGAAGCCAGAATCTAGCTACGTTAGGATCAATAGGAGCAGCAGTAGTTGTCTATGTTGTGTTCTTATTCCTTACAGGAGCAATAACAAAAGAAGATTTGGAGTTAATACCAAAAGGGGAAAAACTAAGGAGATTTGTGAGGAAATAAAATGAATACAGTTCAAATAATAGGATTGGGAGCAGGGACAGTTGAAGATCTCACTGTTAAGGCATACAATGCGCTTAGGGAAAATATTCCCACTTTTGCCCGAACAGACAGACACCCCATTGTTGGAGAGCTAAGAAAAGAAATCAATATAAAGAGTTTTGATGACTATTTTGAAAAATATGAATCCTTTGATGCGGTTTATGAAAAAATAACACATACCGTTGCAGAACTTGCGAAAGAGCACGGCATGATAAACTACTGCACTGCAGGTAGCCCATATTATGGCGATATAGTGACAAAAAAATTAATTGATGAATATAAAGACGAAATAAATATAATAATAATTGATGGAATGAGTTTTCTTGACAAATGCATTAAGTTATCCGGCCATACGGACTATAAGAGCATAGCTGTTCTGGATTGTCTGGAAGCAGACGAGTTCTCTTTTGACATAAATTCCTTTAACATTGTGACTCAGGTATATGACGAGGATATTGCTTCAGGGCTTAAATTGAAACTTATGGAATTGTATCCTGACACTTCTGAGGTGCTCATAATCGACGTTTTGGAAGAAAATGTTAAAAAAATACCACTATTTTTGCTGGATCAAGAAAAAAAATACGGATTTTCAACATATATTTGCATTCTGCCTATTGAAATTTCAAAAAATACAGTGTATAATGTAAATAATCTGTTAAGGATTGTCAAAGTCTTAAGAGGACCTGACGGATGCCCGTGGGATAAGAAACAGACACATAATTCCATCAGGCAGCACGTTATAGAAGAAGCATATGAAGTTGTTGATGCAATTGACAACGATGACATTGATAACCTTGTGGAGGAACTCGGTGATTTGCTTTTCCAAGTGGTTTTCCACGCGGAACTTGGCAGCGAGGAAGGATATTTTAACATAAACGATGTCCTTACAAATGTTTGCAAAAAAATGTATTCAAGACATCCGCACGTTTTCGGAGATGTAAAAGCCAACAACGCTGATGAGGCGCTTGAAAGCTGGGAGTCTTCTAAGCAGAAAGAAAAAAATCTTAATACTTATACCGACAATCTAAAGAATGTACCAAAGGCATTGTCACCTTTGAGCAGGAGCTACAAAATACAAAAGCGTGCTGCAGAAGTTGGCTTTGACTGGCCTGATGTAGAAGGAGCCATTCTTAAGATTAAGGAAGAACTTTTGGAATTTACTGAAGAATACGACAACAATGACGCGGACAAAATGGAAGCAGAATTTGGGGATTTGTTGTTTGCATTGGTCAATATGGCAAGATTTTTGAAAATTAATCCTGACGTTGCATTGAACAGGACAATTAACAAATTTATCGACAGATTTGAATATATTGAGAATAATTCAACCAAAGACTTAAAGCATATGACTCTGACAGAAATGGATGAGCTGTGGGAAAAATCAAAGTTCCAATAGGAATTTAGATAAAAAAAACAAACTACATTTTTATTAAGGAGGGTTTTTTATGAATAAAGCTGATTTAATTGCTAGCGTTGCAGAAAAAACTGGATTTACTAAGAAAGATGCAGAAAAAGCATTAAATGGTTTCATGGAAACAATAAAAGACGAACTAGTAGCAGGCGGCAAAGTTCAATTAGTAGGGTTTGGAACTTTTGAAGTTAGAGACAGAAAAGAAAGACAAGGAAGAAATCCTAGAAATCCTGGCGAAACAATAGATATACCAGCATCAAAAGCTCCAGTATTCAAAGCAGGAAAATCTTTGAAAGAAGCTGTAAACTAATTAAGACCATTTAAATATTTACACATATCTAAAAGCCGTTTATACGGCTTTTTAATATGGTAGGAAAGTGAACTTTCCTACCATATTAAAAACGAGGATTGCAAAGGACGGGACGTCCTTGCCGTCAAGGGGGGTGCTCCGTAAAAACGCGTATGCGTTTTTACGCCGAAGGGGGACATAGGTCCCCCTAGCGGAGTTGCGGAGCAACTTTTTAATATGTTGACAAACATAGAAATAAAAAAGTATAATAAATTTACAAATATTTCTAACAGGAGGCAACATGTGGGAAATTCTTGAGGATACTATTGTAGATTCTTTGAAAATATTACCCTTTTTATTTGCAGCATATTTGGCAATCGAATATATAGAACACAAATCTTCGGAAAAGCTCGTAAAAGGACTTAGAAAGTTCGGGGTTTTTGGCGGAGCATTGCTGGGAACGGTGCCTCAGTGCGGGTTTTCAGTAGCAGCATCAAACTTATTTGCAGGAAAGATCATTACAACAGGAACATTAATAGCAGTATTTATTTCAACTTCTGACGAAGCAATACCTGTTATGTTGGCCAATCCCAATAACGCAGGAATACTTTTGAAACTAATATCTGTAAAAATTTTTGTTGCTTTGGCAGCAGGACTGTTTGCAGATTTCATTTTAGATAGATTCTCCAAAGGAAGCAAAAACAAAAATAATGAAACATCAGAGGCCCTCCACCACATGTGTTCACATGAGCACTGCGGATGTGAAAAACAGGGCATTTTAATACCGGCAGCAAAGCATACATTCAACATATTCATATTCATGACTTTGACAACTTTGGTGTTGAACATTATTATTGCATTAATTGGAGAAGAAAATCTATCCAAGTTTCTTTTAACCAACAGCATGTTACAGCCAGCACTGGCAGCATTAATAGGTTTTATACCCAATTGTGCAGCTTCAGTTATACTTACACAGCTCTTCGTTGAGGGCAGCCTGAGCTTCGGCTCAGTAATAGCAGGGCTGTCAACAGGAGCAGGAATAGGGCTTGTTGTTTTGTTCAGAGTCAATGAAAATATGAAGGAAAATTTCAAAATTCTTCTGTACATATACGTTTCAAGCGTAATTGCAGGGGTACTGATACAATTGTTCATGTAGCAAAAACGGAAGATATCCATATATCTTCCGTTTTTTATTATGAATACAACAAGTTACCTGGTCTTGTCATTCTGAACGTCAGTGAAGAATCTCATCTTTGTTGCAAACATGAGATTCTTCGAGCGAGCTCTCAGAATGACAATGAATTAATATATAGTTTTCAGTGGTTTTGTCTTATTTATTTTGCTTTTGAAGTTCCCAGATATGCTTCTTTGACTCTCTCGTCCTGGAGCAAGTCAAGACCTTTTCCTTCCATTGTTATGTTTCCTGTTTCAAGTACATAACCATAATCAGCAACCTTTAGAGCCTTGTTGGCATTTTGCTCTATGAGAAGTATAGTGGTACCAAGTTTGTTGATTTCTTTTATGATGTCAAATATTCCGTTAACTATAAGTGGTGCCAGCCCCAGTGAAGGTTCATCCATCATTATGAGCTTAGGCTTTGCCATCAATGCTCTTCCTACAGCCAACATCTGTTGTTCTCCTCCTGAAAGTGTTCCTGCAAGCTGCCATGACCTTTCTTTCAGCCTTGGAAACAAATCATAAACTTTAAGGATTTGTTCTTCGATTCCGTCTTTTTGAAGATAAGCACCGATTTTTAGGTTTTCAAGAACAGTTAGGTTTGCAAAAACCCTTCTTCCTTCAGGAACAAGTGTGATTCCTTTTGCAACTATGTCTATTGTGTCCATGCCCAGTATGTTTTCACCCTGGAATGTTATTTCTCCGCTTTTTGCTTTAACAAGTCCGGCTATTGCTCTTAGTGTGGTGCTCTTTCCAGCTCCGTTTGCGCCTATGAGAGTAACAATAGATTTTTCAGGAACATGGATGTTAATGCCTTTTACTGCGGATATTCCGCCGTAATTTACCTGCAGATCATTAATTTTCAGCATCTTCTTCCACCCCCAGATATGCTTCTATTACTCTTGGATTGTTCTTGACTTCATCTGCAGTGCCTTCTGCTATAAGCTGTCCGAAGTCAAGCACATATATTTTGTCTGATATTTCCATTACAAGGTCCATATGATGTTCGATCATGAAAATCGTGAGTTCAAACTCATCCCTTATAGTGTGGATGAAGTTACTGAGTGCCATTGTTTCATGAGGGTTCATGCCTGCAGCTGGTTCATCCAGCAATAGAAGCTTTGCATCTGTTGCAAGAGCCCTGGCTATTTCAAGCTTTCTTTGCTCTCCATAAGGTAGAGAATGAGCAATTTCATTTTTAAGGTGCAAAAGACCCAGCTTGTTCAACAGCATTTCAGATTTTTCTCTCATGTGTTTTTCTTCGGCCTTTGACCATGGCAAGCGCAATGTACTGGAAATAAAATTGCTTTTTACATGAAGATGGTTTGCAATCAGTATGTTGTCAAGAACCGTCAGATTTTTGAAAAGACGGATGTTCTGGAATGTTCTTGCAATGCCCTTCATTGCTATTTTGTCCGGTGTGAGGCCGGTAATTTTTTCATCGTTTAAATACACATTGCCTTTAGTTGGCGTGTAGACGCCTGTTATAACATTGAATGCAGTTGTCTTTCCTGCGCCGTTAGGACCTATGAGTGCCTGAATGTGGCCTTTTTCAACTTCTATGTTGAGGTTGTTTACTGCAACAACACCACCAAACTGCATTACAACGCTGTCAACTTTTAAAACGCTCATTATGCAGCACCTCCTTTACGGTTCTTCTTGAGAGATTTTTTTCCTTTGAAGAAGTCACCGACCATCTTCCAGGAAAGTTCTTTCTGGCCCATTAAACCGTTTCTGAAGAACAGAACCAATATCATCAATAATATAGAAAATATAACCATTCTGAAGCCTGCTCTGAATATGGGTACTTCATATCCGAACAATACGAGGCTGTCATCGAAGAAACGAAGAACTTCAAGTCCAACGGTTACTACAAATGATGCAATTACAGTCCCTGATATACTTCCCATTCCTCCAAGCACTATAATGAGTAGGAAGTTGTATGTCATTGTGAAATAAAATTGTTTAGGGTCAACGGTTCCAAGCAGTGATGCAAGGAGGCCTCCCCCTATTCCTGCAAAGAATGCTCCAATTGCAAATGATAATACTTTGTGTTTGAAAAGGTTGATTCCCATGGCTTCAGCAGCAATGTCATCTTCCCTAATTGCCTTAAATGCTCTTCCATAGCTTGAATTAATCAATAGAACAATTAATATTACAGATATTATCATTGCTCCGAAGAATACCCACATGGTAGGCATTTGAGGTATACTCTTGATGCCAAGGGCACCGTTTGTTATTGTCTTTGTGTTTGTAAACACAATACGGATGATTTCAGAAAATCCCAGTGTTGCAATTGCCAGGTAGTCGCTTTTCAAACGAAGAACAGGCATTCCTATGAGTATGGCAACCAGTGCTGCCAACAGTCCTCCAAGGATAAGAGCTACAAAAAACGGAAGTTCTATATTTGCTACCAAGGGACTCTGAGGAACAATGTAAAATATGGCCTTACGTGCTTCCACAGGCACTGTGAATACTGCAACCGTGTAAGCGCCTATGGCCATGAAACCTGCCTGTCCCAATGAGAACAATCCGGTAAAGCCGTTTACAAGGTTCATTGAAACGCTCACTATGGCATAAATAGCTGCAAGATTCAAAACACGCCTTACATAGTTGTCTCCGATAATATCCAAGTCCAATAGGACGATAATAGTTGCAAAAATTAATATGAGCACAGCATTTTTCAATAAATTGTTTTCTTTTTTCTCTATTTTAATCATACCTTATCAGTCACCTTCTCTCCAAGAAGTCCAGTTGGCTTAACTATCAATACTATTATTAATATTATGAATGCAATTGCATCTCTGTAACCAGTCAAAGACGGTAAAAATGAAACAAGCATTATTTCAGACATTCCCAAAATAAATCCGCCCAGTACAGCTCCCGTAGTATTGCCAATACCGCCTAAAACAGCAGCTATGAAGCACTTAAGTCCAGGCATAACACCCATGAGTGGGATTACTGAAGGGTATTTAGAACCCCATAGTATTGCTCCTACAGCCGCAAGGGCTGAACCTATTACAAATGTTGTTGAAATTACTCTGTTGATGTTAATTCCCATGAGTCTTGCAGTTTCAAAATCCTTGGAAACTGCTCTCATGGCCATTCCTATTTTTGTTTTGTTTGTTATGAAAAGCACAACAAACAGCAAAATGATTGTAACAACGGGAGTTACCAATGTTGCCACAGACAAGGATACATTGCCGAAGCTTATTGCTCGGGTCAAAATATCTATGTCCGGGAATCCTTTCGGAACCCCTGTAAACAAATAAGTGGCCAGATTCTCCAATAAAAAAGATACGCCTATGGCAGAAATCATTATGGACATACGTGGGGCATCCCTGAGAGATTTGTAAGCTGCCTTTTCAATGAGGACACCCAGTGCAACTGCAGCCACTATTACTATTGCAGCAGAAACATACCAGGGAAGTCCGAATGTGACCATTCCGAAAACCATAAAGTATGCTGACATCATGAATATATCGCCGTGAGCAAAATTTATGAGCCTTAAAATTCCATAAACCATTGTATAACCAATGGCTAACAGGGCATAAAGACTACCTATTGATATACCATTGGCTAGCTGTTGCATAAATATTTCAAAAGTCATATTTATTCCTCCAATTACTAGTTGAATAATTGCAAAAGGGCGAACGATAGGTTCGCCCTTACAAGATCAATAAAAATTATTTTACTTCAACTGTGTCAATGTATACAAACTGACCGTCTTTAACAGTCTTGATAACAGCTATATTTTTATCTGCATCGCCTTCTTCTGTGAAGTTGATAACACCTGTAACGCCTTCAAAATCTTTTGTTGCTGCTATAGCATCACGAATAGCAACACCATCAGTTGATCCTGCGCGTTCAATGGCATCTCTTACTAAAAGGTAAGCATCATAGCCCAATGCTGCAACAGCAGGGATTATAGGTTCTTTGCCTGCAAGTTCAGCTTTGTAGCCTGTAACAAATGTTTTAGCTTCTTCAGTAGCTGGGTCGTTTTCATCAAAGAATGTAGACAAAACAATGCCTTCAGCATCATCACCGGCAACATCTATAACTGCAGGGTTTTCCCAAGTGTCGCCGCCCATAATAGGGCATTCAATTCCAAGCGCTCTTGCTTGTTTAATAATAAGAGGAGCTGTTGTTGCAGAACTTGGAGCAAATATAACATCAGGGTTTTTAGCTTTAATGTTTGTAAGTATTGCATTGAAGTCTGTGTCGTTAACCTGGAATTCAGAAACGTCAACTATGCTCTTTTCATCTCCTGTCAATTCCTTGAAAGCATCAATAAAGAAGTTTCCAAGACCTACTGAGTAGTCATCCCCGTTTTGCATGATTACAGCTGCAGTCTTAGCTCCCTGTTGCAATGCATAGTTAGCCATTACTCTTCCCTGGAATGGATCAAGGAAGCATGCGCGGAAATAAAATTCATTTCCCTGAGTAACCATAGGATTTGTACAAGAAGCACCCATAGCTGGAATCTTTGCATTCTTTATGATGTCTCCTGCTGCAATTGAAACACCTGAACCATATGAACCTATTATTGCTACTACATTATCTTTTTCAATTAGTCTGGTTACAGCAGTTGTTGCTTCACCCTTGTCGCTCTTGTTGTCAACTATTACTAATTCAATTTTCTTTCCTAAAACTTCTGGATACATTTTGTTTGCATACTTGATGCCGTCCAGTTCCTGAAGTCCACCGCCGCCGTTTTCACCTGTAAGAGGTTCGAACACACCGATTTTTATAACGTCAGAACTGCCAGCAGCATCACCGGAAGTTTCTTCTTTTTTAGTACATCCTGTGAACAGTGAAATTACCATAATCAGGCACAAAAATAAAGATAATAATCTTTTCATAACTCTTCTCCTCGCTATTTATTAAATTTCTATGATTATAACACCGGTGTCGCCTTTTTGCAAGCAAATTTTCCGCATTACAGACACAACTTTCTTTGAATTACGTACAATGCACACATATTGTACATGCTATTTAAACTTGTGAAATGTAATTTTTAAGCTGTTGCAAACTCTGAGGGTTTACGTTTTCCAGAAATACCTGTAAAAAGAGGACATACCTTGTATATTATATGCCGGCATGTCCTCTGTATGTCATACTTATTTAAATTTTGATGTTAAACCTAAAACTCTCTTCCTTAATTCTTCTTCAGTCTGTTTTTTGGAGAGTGAGCAATCGATAATATCTGCAAGCTCAGCCATTTCAGTCTCTTTCATTCCCTTTGTTGTAACTGCTGGGGTTCCTATTCTCAATCCGCTTGTTACAAACGGGCTTTGAGGATCAAATGGAATTGTGTTTTTATTTGTTGTTATATGAACTTCATCAAGCATCTTTTCTGCTTCCTTGCCAGTGAGGCCTTTGTTCTGCAGATCAAGAAGCATAAGGTGGTTGTCTGTTCCGCCGGACACGATTCTGAATCCTTTGTTCATCAATTCAGTGGACAATGCCTTGGCATTGTTGACAATCTGCTGCTGGTATACATTGAAGTCTTGTTCCATTGCTTCCTTGAAGCAAACAGCCTTGGCTGCAATAACATGCATCAGTGGGCCGCCTTGTATTCCAGGGAAAATTGCCTTGTCAATCTTCTGGGCAAATTCACTCTTGCACAAAATCATGCCGCCTCTTGGGCCTCTCAGTGTCTTGTGAGTAGTAGTTGTTACAAAATCCGCATATTCAACTGGATTTGGATGAAGACCTGCAGCAACAAGTCCTGCAATGTGAGCCATGTCAACCATGAAGTATGCTCCCACTTCATCAGCAATTTCTCTGAATGCCTTGAAGTCTATGAATCTTGAGTATGCGCTGGCACCTGCAACTATCATTTTAGGCTGTTCACGTTTTGCAATTTCTCTGACCTGATCGTAGTCTATGGTTTCAGTTTCTTTGTTGACACCGTAAAAAACAACGTTGAAGTATGAGCCTGACATGTTTACAGGGCTGCCGTGTGTAAGATGTCCTCCGTGTGACAAATCCATTCCCAGGATTTTATCTCCAGGTTTTAAAACTGAAAAATAAACTCCGAAGTTTGCATTGGATCCTGAATGAGGCTGTACGTTGGCATGATCTGCACCGAATATTTTCTTTGCTCTGTCTCTTGCCAGATTTTCAACCTTATCTACAAATTCGCATCCTCCGTAATATCTTTTTCCGGGATATCCTTCAGCATACTTGTTTGTAAGATGGCTTCCCATTGCCTGCAGCACTGCTTCTGAAACAAAGTTCTCTGAAGCAATAAGCTCAATGTTTATGTTTTGTCTTTCTTTTTCTTCCATCATTGCATTGTAAAGATCAATGTCGTATTTTTCAACTAAATCAAAATTCATGAATTCCTCCTAAATGTATATTCTTGGGAGTCTTTTTCCCAGGTTTGTCAAAACTTCATATGAAATGGTACCTCTCATGTTTGCCACATCTTCAGCTGTCATTGCACCGTCAGTTCCATCTCCGTACACAATTGCTACATCGTCTATCTCCGGATTTTCAACTTCTGATAAGTCAACCATGAACTGATCCATGCATACCTTGCCCAGGATTCTGCACTTAACTCCTTTGATTACAACATAGCCCTTGTTAGACAATAGTCTTGAGTATCCATCTGCATATCCTAATGGAATAGTTCCAACAACTGTTGGTTTTTCAGTTTTGAACAGATGTCCGTAGCCTATTCCTTCACCTGCTTCCAATGTTTTTACATTGGCAACTCTTGCTTTTAATGTTGCACAAATTTCGAATTTGTATTCTTCCTTGCTTACTTCATCAGAAGGATAAAATCCGTAAAGTATTATGCCCGGTCGCACCATGTCGAAGTAATACTCAGGCATCTCAATGATTGTTGCGCTGTTTGCAATGTGTTTTACAGGTATTTCAATGTTTCTTTCTTCTAGCATCTTAATGAAATCAATGAATCTTCCTGCCTGCATGTGTGCAGTAGTTTTGTCTTTTTCATCGGCCTTAGCCTGATGTGAAAAAGCTCCTATTATTTTTATATTTTTAAGTTTTGAAATTTCAGCAACTTTGTCGGCATTTTCTTCAGTTGGGAGGAAACCAAGCCTGTTCATTCCTGTTTCTACCTTAATGTGAATTTTTGCTGTCTTGTTCAATTTTTCAGCTGTCTTGTTCAATTTAACAGCATGTTCGTAATTGTAAATTGTAAGAGTGATGTCTTCGTTTATAGCATCTTCGTAGAATTCCTCATTTGTATATCCAAGAACCAAAATATCTTTACCCTTAATTTCCTGGCGAAGTTCAAAAGCTTCTCCTATTACAGCAACAGCAAACATGTCTGCGCCGTTTTCAAGATACATTTTTGACATTTCAATTGCACCCAAACCGTAGCAGTCAGCTTTAACAACAGCGCATACTTTTACGTTGGGACCAACAGCTCTTCTCACTTCCAGAAAGTTATGAATAGCTTTTTCTCTGTTAATTTCGACCCAGGCAGGCCTTAATTTTACGTTCATTTATATTGATTCCTCCTAATAAATTACTTATTAGCTAATTATATCAAAACGTGGTGATTAAATCAATGAATAGTAAAAAAATTGTATTTAAAAACCACATATTTATGAAAAATATGTTTACAACAGCGTCAAATTTTATTATTATATGGGAAGTAATTGAAAAAGGAGATAGTATGAGCGTATTAGACGTAAGAAATGTAACCCATGGCTTCGGAGCCCGCGCAATATTGGAAAATGTGTCATTCAGACTTCTAAAAGGCGAGCATGTTGCTCTCATTGGAGCTAACGGCGAAGGTAAGTCTACATTTTTAAATATTATAACTGGAAAACTCATGCCTGATGAAGGAACTGTTGAATGGTCAAAAAGAGTGACAGTTGGCTACCTTGACCAGCACTCAGCCCTGAAGGCAGGTACAACAATCAGACAAAATTTAAGGCTCGCATTTGATGACTTGTTCAAAATGGAACAGGAGCTATTATCATTGTATGAAAACATGGCAACAGCCGATGATGATGAAGTGAACAAGATGATGGAAGATGCAGCGGATATACAGACTATTCTTGACAGCAGCGGATTTTACATTATAGATTCAAAAATTGAAGAAGTAGCCAACGGTTTAGGACTTGGGGACATAGGCCTTGACAAGTTTGTTGATGAACTTAGCGGAGGACAGAGAACCAAGGTTCTGTTGACAAAGCTATTGCTTCAAAACCCAACAATACTTTTGCTGGATGAGCCTACAAACTACCTGGATGAAAACCACATACAGTGGCTTACAAATTACCTGCAGAATTATGAAAATGCATTTATCCTTATATCACACGACATTCCTTTCATAAACAATGTGTGCAACATAATTTACCACGTTGAGAACTGTGCCCTAACAAGGTATGTTGGAAACTATGAGGAATTTACAAGAATTTATGAATTGAACAAAGCCAAGGAAGAAAGAGAATATGAAAAGCAGCAAAAGGAAATAGGAAAGCTGGAAGATTTCATAGCCAGAAACAAAGCACGTGTTGCTACAAGAGGAATGGCAAACAGCCGTATGAAGCAGCTTGAAAAAATGGATATACTGGAGCGTCCGAGAGACAAGCCGAAACCATCATTCAAGTTCAAGGAAACAAAAGCTCCAAGCCGTTTCCTCATAGATGCCAAAGATCTTGTAATAGGTTATGACCATCCTCTTACAAAACCTCTTAACTTCCAGGTTGAAAGAAACAAAAAAATAGCCCTGGTAGGGGTAAACGGCCTTGGAAAATCTACACTGCTTAAGACTATGCTGGGAATAATACCTCCCATCAGCGGTTCCGTTACATTCGGGGAGAATGTTGCTTATGGTTACTTTGAGCAGGAAGATTCAAGAAACAACACAAAGACTGCTCTTGATGAGGTGTGGGGAGAATATCCTTCGCTTACAAATCATGAGGTAAGGCTTGAGCTGGCCAGATGCGGACTAACTACAGAAAATATTACAAGCATGATGAAGGTTTTGTCCGGCGGAGAAAATGCCAAGGTAAGGCTGTGCAAAATACTTCTGAAGGAACTTAACTTTTTAATTCTGGATGAGCCTACAAACCATCTTGACCCTGAAGCTAAGGATGAGCTGGAAAAGGCACTGAGGGAATTCAAGGGAACAATTCTACTTGTAAGCCATGAGCCTTATTTCTATGAAAGCTTTGTGACAGATGTATGGAACATCGAAGACTTTACAACAAAAATCGTATAAGCAATTAAGAATTAAGAGTTAAGAATTAAGAATTAAATGAAAACATCCGTTGAAAAATCAACGGATGTTTTTTGTTTGATGAAAAAGTAACTTTCAACGTTGTCATTCTGAGGGCGTAGCCCGAAGAATCTCATGTTTTCAATAAAGATGAGATCCTTCACTATCGTTCAGAATGACAGCGTCGGGGTTTATCAATAGTATGACTAGGCTAGCAGCCTAGTTTTTTATTTGTTTAATTAAATATCAGTATTACATCTATTATCCCGTCAAAACCGCCGTACAGGTCATACAGCTGAGCTGTGGAGCCTGATTTTATGTCTGATTTCGAACCGGCCTTGAAGCTTGTTACATTGCCGGAGCCGTCTGTTGTCAGGTTGTAGACTGTAACTGATGATGAATATTCCATGTATGTGATGCCGTCTATCAACAGCTGGTTTGAGTAAACCTGTGTGATTTTTATTTTATCCGTTTCGGAAGTAACTTTTTCAACGCTTGTTATAACTCCGTTCACTATTACAGCCTTAACGTATGAATTGAGCACTGTTGAAACCTTTGTGCCTGCAGCTGATGAGTTTGAAACTGAGAACACGTTGCTACTGTTGTAAAACTGTACGTGACTTGTGCTTGAATCTATTTTTGTAATGCCCTTTATGACTCCATAAATTGTTCCGTTGTAGCTTTGCGGAGTTTCCGGAGTAACAGTCACATAGCTTGTCGGCTTAATTCCTTTTGTAAGGTAAAGAGCTTCAACTTCTCCTTTGTAACCAATTACTGCCTTTCCCTCCAGATATGTGTCTAGCTGGCTTAACTCAAGCAGCTGGTACTTGCTGTCCTGTTCATATACAATATAAGTGTCAGGAGACATCCAGTATCCGTTTGATAATGTGTGTGTCTGTTGGTTGTAGTTGTTGGCAATATACTTTGCAGGCATGTAGTTTATTATTTTCACATTGCCGCTTGAAACAGGGTCAAATGCCACAAAGTCTCTTTCTTTTAAGTTAGTGTACTTAAAGAGTCCTGTTCCGGATTCAGTCACTGTTACTACGCTTGAATTGTCAGCCAATGAGTAAGTTTTAAGCGCTCCGTATTCGTCCAGTATTTTAGCTGACACATTTCCGTTAGTGCTGTTGGCTGAACTTATGACAATTCCAAATGTTGATGGATATTTGCCGTAATTAAGTATTTCAAGTTTAATGATATTGTTGTTTTTGTCAAGTATTAGATTTACATTGTCATTTACAGATGCTTTTTCAGTAAATATAAAATTATCACCCGTCTTGTAGCTTATGTTGTTAACTGTGTAATATGTTGCATTGCCGGAAGTCTGAACATCAGTTACAGTTCCGCTTGTCTGGGATCTAACTACATCAAGAGTAAGATTAGTTACTTTGTCTGATTCATTTGTTTCATAAAAATATACTACGTCATTAGTCTTTATGTCTTCCAGTGAAGAGGCAGCACCGTTTATGTGAAGCTTAGCCTGGTTTATTTCATTGCTGCTTGTTACAGGCAGCTGTTTCCCGGCAAAGTACTTGCTTCCTGTGTTATACAGGTCCGTTCTTCCAATTACTTTAACTGCCGTTTGCTTGTAGGCAATTATTCCTATTACATCTCCGTTGAAGGAGTCATCTTCATAAACAACTTTAATGCGGCTTTTTTCAAGATTGTTGAAGTTTCCCTTCTTGCCGTTTATTACTATTGGTATTTCAGGAAGCTGAAACGCTCTCACATTTCCGTAATCATCTGTTACAAATATTACTCTGTTTGTTAGCAGGCTTGTTACTGTTCCAGTAAATTCGTTGTATCTTGGATTGTTCACATATACCGTCTTGCCTGAGTTGTTGTAATAAACATCCCACTTGTTGAACAAATAATCAGTATAATCAAAACTTTCGATTTTTAAATCACTTAATGTAATTACCCTTGTTTCTTTTTTGCCCAGCATGGACATTAGAGTTTTGTCGGTAAGAGTTACACCACCTGTACCCTTTGATTTTACAATCATGCAGTCAAGGGCGTTATCAAGCATTACTGTTATATCTCTTCTGGATGCAAATACTTTAGAAGTGTCCACATCCTGAAACAAATTAAGTTCCAATGCTTTTTCATAATAGTTGCTGGGCCACTGTCCTAAAAGCGCTTCATCACTGTATCCCAGAAGCCTTACAATCATTGTGTATGCTTCTTCAAATTTAATAAGGTTATCCGGACCATATGTAGTTGGAGAAATTCCTTTAACTATGTTCAGTACATTTGCCAGTTCAACATAGCTTTCTGCCCAATGCCCATGCATATCCTCATACACAGAGGTCATGTTCTTGGAATACTCAGAAAAACCTGCAGCCATAGTCATCATTTTAGCCATTTCAGCTCGTGTAACAGACTTGTCAGGCTTGAATGTGCCGTCAGGATACCCCTGAATAATTCCGTAGCTTGACAGCAAGCCTACGGATTCTTCCAGAACAGAATCTTTGCTTATATCAGGAAAGCTTGATGCATATGAGACATTAGAAACACTGAGGGCTAGTATTGCAATCAATGTTATTAACGATAATTTTTTCATTTTATTTGCACCTGTCTAACAATATTTATAATAATCTTGGCATGTACTCCTGCCAGAAATTGCTATTCAGCAATAAAAAAATACTATAAATGTATAGTATTTCTTATAACAATTATAGTATATAAAAGCCATTATAGTATTACATTAACATTACAATGGTGCGTATTTTCCCTGTCGGCTGTTCCTTTTCTTAAGTTCTTTGTCTATGTCGGATAAAACCTTAAGCTTATTGAGTGTCCACCTTGGTTCAATTAAATCAGATTTCTTTCCGTCACCTGTCAGCCTGTGGATAACTATGTCCTCATTAAGAAGTTCCAGAGAATCACAGATTAACTCCACATATTTATCCTGAGACATGACATTGAAATGAGTGTTGAGGTAAAACTTTGCCAGATCTGTGTTTTGAAGTATGTGCAGCATGTGAATTTTTACCCCCCAGGGTCTTAATGCTGAAACATAAGATATGTTTTTAAGCATTTGTTCTCTGTCTTCTCCGGGAAGTCCCATAATCAGGTGGATTACAGTCCTTACGTTCTTAGTTTTAAGCATTTTTGCAGTCTTTTCAAACACATCAAGACTATAGCCTCTTCTTATTAAATTTGCAGTATCATTGTTTATTGTCTGAAGGCCCAGTTCAACCCATAAGAATGTCTTTTCATTTAGTTCAGCAAGAAGTTCAAGAATTTCTTCGCTGATGCAGTCAGGCCTTGTAGCTATGGCAATTCCTTTAATATTTTCACAGATTAAGGCTTCGTGGAATTTTTTCCTCAGGTTTTCAACAGTATCATATGTATTTGTATAACTTTGAAAATAAGCGATGTATGTGCTGCTTTTCCATTTTCTCGACATTATTTGCCTTTGCTCATTAATTTGTTCAGAAATAGACTTGCAAGCTTCAGAGTTAAAATCACCGGAGCCTCTTTCACTGCAGAAAATACAGCCCTTATTTCCAATCGTGCCGTCTCTGTTTGGGCACGTAAATCCGCCATCAATCGACAATTTAATTGCTTTTTCTCCAAAAAAACTTTTCATTTCATAATCCAAAGTATGATAATTTTTGTCATTCCACATGTTATTCACCGCACATTTCTATAAGTTATACACAGGCTCTCTAAAATGTTTAGAGAAGTTATACACAAATTTAATGCTTTTTTTGGTACTTGTCAACAGATTTATCCACAAATGTGCACATTTTAGATTAAAAAGGTGAAAATGTGCACATAAAAATTTTACGCGCTTTATGAAAAATTTGTCGAATGACATTTTTAAATAAATCATGAATAATAATTGTAAAATGGTTAATAATGATATTAAGATAATACTTTTTTTATCTTCTTCCAAATCATAAAAACATCCGTCGGTTTATGGCGGATGTTTTTGTTGTGTTTGACTTAAAAAAGCATCTATTATATAATAAATCATATAAATGACAGAGGTATGAATATGAAAAAGAGAATGTTAGGGAACACAGGGATGGAGGTTTCTGTCATAGGATTTGGCGGAATACCTATACAAAGGGTAAATCAGGAAGAAGCGACAAAAATAGTATTGGAGTGCAGAGACAGAGGAATAAACTTTATCGATACTGCAAGAGGATACACAGTAAGCGAAGAATATATTGGAAATGCACTTAAAAAAGCAGGACGTGAAAACTTTTATATTGCAACAAAGGCAATGGGATATGACTATGAATCAATGAAAAATTTCATAGAAGAAAGCTTAAAAACAATGCAACTTGATTATATTGATTTGTATCAAATTCACAACGTAAGCAAGATGGAACAGCTTGATACTGTACTTGCGGAAAACGGTGCATTAAAGGCACTGGTGGAAGCAAAAGAAAAGGGACTCATTAAACACATAGGAATCACCGGACACATAAGAGAAATATTACTTAGGGCGATTGAACATGACGATTTTGAAACTGTTCAATTTCCATTTAATCCTGTTGAATCTCAAGGAACTGAACTGTTTACAAAAGCCCTTGAAAAAGGAATGGGAACAATAGCAATGAAGCCTATTGCAGGAGGGGCCTTTGGCAAAGGAAAATTGTCTCTTAAATACATAATGAACAGCAATTTAATTACAGTGGCTATTCCCGGCATGGATTCTGTAAGTCAGGTTGCAGAAAATGCAGCCATTGGTATAGATGGTGAACCGCTGACAGAAGAAGAAATGGAAGAAATTAAAAAAGAAGTTGAATCCTTAGGAAATGATTTCTGCAGAAGATGCGGATACTGCAAGCCATGTCCTGAAGGAATAGACATACCTAATGTCTTCGTATATGAAGGATATGCTATAAGATATAATCTGCCTGAATACGGAAAGCTGAAGTATGATGGGATGCCAGTCAAAGCAGATGCATGTGTGAGATGCAGAAAATGTGAAAGAAAGTGTCCTTACAATCTGCATATTGTGGATAAACTTAAACATGCCGTAGAAACATTTAAAAATTTAGAATAATAAATGTAACGTACATACAAAGACTCAATCCAAGGATTGGGTTTTTTGCTTTTTTGCATAATAGATTTTTCTGTGGTTATATTAATGGTATTGCAAAATAATAAGTTATTTCAAGTATAATCATTAATTAATATTACATAACTTATTGATTAAAAAATATTAAGGAGAAATTTATGGCAGAAAAAAAATTTAAATTAGGCCTTATTTCCAAGATTATAATTGGTATAATAGTAGGTCTTATATTGGGAAGCGTCGCTCCAAGCTGGATAAACCGAATATTTGTCACATTCAGTTCCATATTCGGGAATTTCCTTGGCTTTATAATTCCGTTGCTCATATTGGGATTTGTAACTGCAGGTATTGCTGAGCTGGGAACAGGGGCAGGAAAACTTCTGGGAATAACAGTTGGTATAGCATACGGCTTCACTCTTATTTCAGGATTTGCTGCATATTTTGTGGCTTCAACATTGCTGCCGACAATAATAACACCTGATACTGCAAGCGGAATAACGGAATCAAAGGCAGCATTGGAACCTTACTTTACGGTTGAAATGCCGGCTATAATGCAAGTTGTTTCAGCTCTCATTCTTGCGTTTATACTGGGACTTGGAATTTCTGCAATCAATAACGAACCTCTCAGAAAAGCAGCAGACGGTTTTCAAAAAATAATTACAAAAGTAATAGAAAGCATAGTTATTCCACTTCTTCCTTACTATATAGTAGGAGTCTTTGTGAACATGACTTACACAGGGCAGGTTGCAACGGTATTTTCTGTTTTCTGGAAAGTGTTCTTAATAGTCATAGCAATGCACTGGATTATAATTGTATTTCAGTTTGCAGTGGGTTGCTCAATAAGCAAGAAAAACCTGTTCTCATCCCTGAGAATACAAGTAACGGGCTATATGACAGCGCTTGGAACACAATCTTCAGCAGCAACAATACCTGTTAATCTTCAGTGCTCTGAAAGAATGAACATATCAAAAGGAATAAGAGAGTTTGTTATACCGCTTTGTGCAACAACTCACATGTCCGGAAGTACAATTACATTAACAACTTGTGCCATGTCAGTTATGCTGCTTAACGGATATCCTGTAGAGCTGAATCTTTTTGCAGGATTCATAGCTATGCTTGGAATTACCATAGTGGCAGCTCCTGGTGTCCCGGGAGGAGCGGTTATGGCATCCCTAGGGCTTTTGGAACTCATATTGGGATTCACTGAACCTATGCTGGCGCTGATGATTGCCTTGTATATTGCACAGGACAGCTTCGGAACAGCATGTAACGTATCCGGTGACCAGGCAGTTGCCATGATAGTTGATACAATCAGCAAGGAATAAAAATCAGCCATGTCTGTCCCAGCAGGAAGACATGGCTGATTCATGAAATACTTTGTACAAAATTATTGTAAATTTACAAAATTATGTATAAAATATAATCACCAATTAAAAAGGAGAAAATTATGAGAGACTATGGAGTTTTTGATATTCTGGGACCTGTAATGATTGGACCGTCAAGCTCCCATACTGCCGGAGCAGCAAGACTTGCGAAAGTGGCTGGAAATATTGCAGGAAGCAACATAAAAAGAGTTGAATTTATGCTGCATGGTTCATTTGGGCAAACGTACAAAGGACATGGAACAGACAAGGCGTTGATTGCCGGAATATTGAACATGGATCCATGGGACGAAAATTTAAAACGCTCATTTGAAATTGCCGAAGAAAAGGGAATTGAAGTAATTTTTACAGTGGAAGACATGGGAGATGTTCATCCAAATACAGTGAAGTTCATAATAACAAATGAAGACGGACGAGTAACTGAAGTTACAGGTTCATCAATAGGTGGAGGAAATATTTTTATTTTCGATATTGACGGACAAAGTGTGGAGTTCACAGGAGAAAAACCGACCCTTCTCACTCAGCACAAAGACATGCCGGGGGTGATTTCAAAAATATCTTCGCTTTTTTATGATGAAAACATGAACATTGGAACAATGAAAGTATATAGAAGCGGAAAAGGAAAAGCAACCATGGCTCTGGAAACAGATAGTATGATACCTGATGAAATAATAAACAAAATCAAGGAAATGGAAGAAGTTGAAAATGTAGAGTTTATAAATCCTATTTTGGAGGGAGGAGCATAAATGTTTGTTTCCAGCGGAAGAGAATTAACAGAAATTTGCAGAGAAGAAAATTTAACCATATATGAATACACAATAAGAGAAGAAGCAGAAAAAAGCGGTTTAAGCCGTGAAAAAGTCATTGAAAAAATGAAAGGCACCCTTCATGTAATGATGAACTCCGCTTCCTACGCACAGGAAAATGAAATAAAATCAGTGAGCGGCCTCATAGGTGGAGATGCATATAAAATAAGGCAGTATGCAGACGGCGAAAAAACACTGACAGGAGATTTCATGAACAGGGCCATGGCAAGAGCCATATCTTCATCAGAAGTGAATGCTGCCATGGGTAAAATAGTTGCATGTCCTACTGCAGGTTCCTGCGGAATTGTGCCTGCAGTTGTGATTTCAGCAGGAGAAAAGCTTCAAAAAACTGAAGAAGATTTAATAAATGCCTTGTTTACGGCTTCAGGAGTGGGAATAATAATTGCAAAAAATGCAACACTGGCAGGAGCCGAAGGAGGCTGTCAGGCTGAATGCGGCTCTGCAGCTGCCATGGCATCAGCAGCAGTTGTTGAAATGATGGGAGGCTCTCCCGAGCAGGCATTGAATGCTGCAGCCATAGTGTTCAAGAATGTCATGGGTCTGGTTTGTGACCCGGTTGCAGGACTTGTAGAGGTTCCATGCGCCAAGAGAAACATTGCAGGAACAGTGAGCGCACTTACAACTGCAGATTTGGCCATGAGCGGTGTAGAAAGTAAAATCCCGTTTGATGAAGTAGTATGGGCAATGCACAAGGTAGGAAAGGCACTTCCTTCAGAGCTAAGAGAAACTGCAATGGGAGGAATTGCAATAACACCAACAGGCCAAAGGCTGAAAAAAGAAATATTCGGGGAATAATCCGGAGGGGAAACCCTCCTTTTTAATTTTTATCTCAATATGTGTTGACAAAAAAGTTTGTTTTGGATAAACTTATACTGTTATTTAATCTTAGCTTCTGCAATATTATGGAAGAGTATCGAAGTGGTCATAACGAGCCGCACTCGAAATGCGGTTGCCTTCCGGGGCACGTGGGTTCAAATCCCACCTCTTCCGCCAATTACCTAACAAATATGTCTGACTGATAGGGAAGGACAGATTGCTGGTAGGTCAAACGCAACGAATGAAATTTACTAAATAATCGCAGGATCAATTAAGCAAATTAATTGGTCATTATTTTTAAGGAGCTGATTAAATGAAAGACATTGACATGGCTAAAGAGTTTTTGGAAAATGAAAAACTTTCTTTGGCAATAGTCAAGAATGGGAAACTTGTCTTCTCAAGCACAGGAATAGGAATCAAACCATTATTTACCGCTGTTGAACAGCTTAAAGATGAACTTGAAGGTTCAAGCGTTGCAGACAAGGTTACAGGCAAGGCTGCTGCAATGCTTTGTAAATATGCTAAAATCAAAGAACTGCACACGCATCTCATTTCAGAAAATGCATTAGCAGTCTTGAAGGATTCACCAATGATTTTGGAGTATGATGAATCAGCTCCATATATAATAAACCGAGATAAAACAGGAATGTGTCCTGTTGAAACTCTGTCACTTAAGACAAATGACCTAGATGAACTAAAGTCAGGAATAAAGAATTTTTTAGAAAGCATAGGTTTATTATGAAAATAGCCGTTATAGATGGAATGGGCGGAGGAATCGGAAGCCAGGTAGTTGAAAGATTGAAGTCTTTGAACAGCAGTGATATTGAAATCATCGCCCTGGGCACTAACTCTCAAGCCACTTCCAACATGTTGAAATCCGGAGCCCATGAAGGAGCGACGGGAGAAAATGCAATAGCATGGAACTGTATGAAAGTTGACATTATTATAGGACCGCTGGCCATAATAGCCGCCAATTCTATGATGGGTGAAATAAGCCCTAAGATGTCTGAGGCAATAGCGAGCAGCCCGGCGAGAAAACTTCTCCTTCCTGTAAGCAAGTGCAACATAGATGTCGTTGGCCTGGAAGACATGCAGTTTAAAACTATTTTCAACGAACTTACATCTACAATGAAAAAAATATTGAATGAAAAAAACCATGAAGGTTAACACGTTAATTTTCATGGTTTTTTTTGTAAAACAAACCTATAAAAATAATAGAAATCAGGAGATACGTTTATGAATAATAAAATTACAACAAAAGAAATTGTTTTAGGCGGGCTTTTGCTAGCAACAGGATTAATACTTCCAATGATATTTCATTTATTTGGGCTTACAGGTCAAATAGCTTTGCCTATGCATATACCTGTTTTAATTGGGGGATTCTTGCTTTCACCTTCATTAGCCCTGAGCTTGGGAATCATTACACCCCTTGTAAGCAGCGTATTAACAGGTATGCCTGTTTTATTTCCCATGGCAGTTATTATGATGTTTGAGCTTGGCACATATGCCTTTGCTGCCTCTGTTTTTACAAGAAGGATGAAATTACCTGCAGTGCCTTCATTGATTTTAGCAATGATTGCAGGAAGAATAGCAGCAGGCTTGACAGTTGCTTTATTAGTACAGCTGTTTGGTGTAAAGATGAATCCGCTTATATATATAAAAGGTGCTGTTTTAACAGGTATACCCGGGATTATAATTCAATTGTTTTTTATTCCTCTGCTTATTTTTTCAATAAAAACATACAAAACAAAGACAACTGCAAAATCATCTTAAATAGTGAAAAATATCAATGAGAGCAACAATATGGGATATAAATTAAAAGGAAATGAGATTATCTCATTTCCTTTTAATTTATATAATTTACAGTCTTGTGTCATCAACATTGTCCAGCCAGTTGTTAATTGGCTCAATTACTGACTCTATGGTTGAATCTTCAAATGGACTGTTTAAGTTTCCTTCTTTCAGAAGCTCAAGGAATGGCTTGCTTCCTCCGATTTGGCAAAGGTGATGATAATCTTCCCATGCCTTATTTTTGTCTTCAAAAGTGAATTTAATCCAGTACTGAAAAGCGCAAACTTGAGCCAACGTGTAGTCAATGTAATAAAACGGATCATCAAATATGTGTCCCTGTCTGAACCAGTATCCGCCTTCTTCATAGAACTGGTTGTCTTCATAGTCAATCCATGGAAGATATTTCTTTTCTGTTTCTCTCCAAAGAGCTCTTCTTTCAGCCGGAGTAAGTTCCGGATTTTCATAAACCTTGTGCTGGAATTCATCTACGGTTACGCCGTAAGGTATGAACAGCATTGATTTTGACAAATGTGAAAATTTGTATTTAAGTTCATCTTCTTTAAAGAACAGTTTCATCCACGGCCATGTTATGAATTCCATGCTCATGGAGTGAATTTCGCATGCCTCAAGTGTTGGGAATATGAGTTCAGGGAACTCTATGTTCCTGCTTTCATAAACCTGAAATGCATGACCTGCCTCATGAGTGAGTGTATCCACATCATCAGATGTTCCATTGGAGTTTGCAAAAATAAAAGGAGACTTGTAATTTTGAATGAATGTGCAATATCCTCCGGATTGCTTGTTTGGTTTTGTCTCAAGGTCAAACAAGTCGCTTTCAACCATGTAGTTGAAAAATTCGCCGGTCTCCTTTGAAAGCTCTGTATACATTTTTTGAGCATTGTCAAGCATCCACTGTGTATTTCCTTTAGGGGTGGCATTGCCTGTTGTAAAGATTAAATCCTTGTCATAGTATTTTAAATTTTCAATTCCAAGTCTCTTTGCCTGGCGTTCTCTAAGATTTACAGTCAGCGGAACAATGTATTTAAGTACCTGGTTTCTGTAACCTTCAACATCTTTGGAATTGTATTCTGAGCGGTGAAGCCTGATGTATCCCAGCTCCACAAAGTTCTTGTATCCAAGCTTCACAGCAATTTTGTTTCTCACTTTAACAAGCTTGTCATAAATTTCATCAAATTTATCTAAATTATCTTTGAAGAATCCGCTGTATTTTTCATATGATTCTTTTCTTATGCTTCTGTCTGCCGATTGCATGTATGGTTGCATTTGAGACAGGTTCAAAACCTTACCGTCATAATTTATCTTTGCTGAGGAAACAAGCTTGTCGTATTCGCTTTGGAGCCTGTTTTCTTCCTGCAGCTCTGCAATTACATCATCAGAAAATGATTTGATTTCAAGTTCAGCCATGGTGAAATACTGAGGAGGAATTCTTTTTTTAAGTTCTTCTTTGAATTTGGAGTTTATAAGGGCCTTGTAGTATTCAACGGTAAGCCCTTTGAATATGGGTGAAACTTCATCCATATATTCATTTTCCTTGTCGTAAAATTCATCTGCAGTGTTGATGGAATGCCTTATTGAAGCCAAATTGAACATGGTGTCCACATTTTTTGATATTTCGTTCAGTTCATTTATTATGTTATATTGATCGTCTGCGCTGTCTGAATTGTTGAATTTTTCTATAAGTGATGAAAACTTTGCCCTGACTGAGTCTACTTCCGGGCGCACATATTCATAGTCATTAAATTTCATAAAAACCTCCTGAAATTAAGTATACATTTATATTACCACAGGAATGTTTTAAAATACATAATATTTGTAAAAATTAATAATTTTTTCCTAAAAATAATAAAAAAACTGTCGGGAGAATCCTGACAGTTATCTTAGCAGCGGCATGCTGCCTGTAAGTTTGTTAACCAGCTTTTTGTTTCCGCAAATAGCAACTCCGTAATATTTCAGCTCACTTTCAGAAACTCCTGAAATTTTTCTGGTGAAATCATCATATGTGTTGCAGCCTTGAGCCACATCTGAAAAGTCAACAACAGTTAAGTCTGAAAATTCCGGCTCATACAGCCTTCTTCGAAGGTCCTTGAGCATTGAATGATTTCCTTTTAATATGGGAACTGGAATTTCAATAATTCCCATGTGAGAGTTGCCTGTCTTGTCTATTACATCTGAACCAACAGCATCAGGAATTTGCTTGCCTAAAGTTATCCCCATTATTGCTGCTGTATTTGATATAATCCCAAGGGGTAGTGCTTCATCTATTACCATGACGCATTTTTGATTTTGATTTTCCATAATTACCTCTCTAATGTCTGTCTTTGTTATTTGTAAAAATATTTTTATATTGTCTTGGAGTAAGTCCGATAAATTCCTTGAAGAAGTTTGAAAAGTGGCTTTGGTCCACGAAGCCTGTTTCCATTGCAGCCTCTATTGGTTCAGTTCCATTTTCAAGCAGCTTTTTTGCGACATTTATACGCACCGTTTCCAAGTAACGGTATGGAGTGATACCCATGATTCTGGTGAATGATCGGAGCAGGGAGTATTTGTTCATTTTTGCAATTTTGCTTAGATCATCAAGGGTGATATGTTCTGCATAATGCTCTTCTATGTATGTGCATAATTCTTTTATTTCCGTATTAAGATATGATTCTATTGATTCAGAGTACGGAAGCGTGTATTCATCCAGTAGCTGTTCTATTAAAAAAAGGAATGTTTCTTCTTTTTTGAAATCGTCCTGTTCTTCCATTATGGCCTGATGAAGTTCACAAAGAAGAGAAGACTGTTCGCTGTCAAATGCCACAGGCTGCGAAAATTGAGGGAGATATTCCCTGCCTGTGATTTCATGCACAGCCTTTTTCATTATTTCAGGCTTTATGTTGATACATCTGTAATCCAATGTATTTTGGTCTATTTGCTCGCAGGTGTGATTTTCCATAGGATTAAACAACACCAAATCACCTGTGCCTATGGTGAATTCATTATTCTTGCATGACAAACGGCGCTTGCCGCTTTCAATGTAGCCTATTACATAATATTCGTGAAAATGGTTGGGGAATTTCTGCATAACACCCTTAAAACGGTAGGCTTCAACTTCCAAATCCCTGTCATAACAAACTGTTCGTTCTTCAAGTTCCATGACATGCTCCTTTCTTTAATATAAGAATATCACAAGGTTTTTTACGGCTCTTGTACGATATTGACTTTTTCTTATAATTTTTAATGACATTATATCACAAAACGGATAAATATAAATTGCGTTGTAAATTTTTGTGTAGTAGAATAGATGTATTTAAAGATAAAGGGGAAGTTTACAGCATGAAGCGATTTATTTCTGGAGTAAAAACAGGACTGCCCATATGTATGGGAGTCATACCGGTTGGAATTTCTTTTGGAATTATAGCAAGGCAGGGAGGACTGGAATCGTGGCAGGCAATACTCATGTCAATTATAGTATTTGCCGGAGCAAGCCAGATTATGTCTATAGGCATGCTTGTTCAGGGAGCATCCGTTCCGGCAATTATATTTGCAACATTTTTAATTAACCTCAGGCATCTTATAATGAGTACATATGTGATGAACAGATTAAAAGAAAAGGGGCTGCTTAAAAAAATGGCCCTGGCTTATGTGTTGTGTGATGAATCTTTTGCTTTGTTTTCCATGAGTGAAGAAGGAGAGGATGATGATATATTTTTATTTGGAATCAATGTGGTCCTTGGTATTTCATGGATTACCTCCACTGCCATTGGCTGTATCGCACTTAGCGTATTGCCTGATACAATTTCTAAAAGCCTTGGAATAGCATTTTATGCTTCATTTATAGCAATACTTATGCCTAATATTAGAAAGAATATGCAGTTGTTTTTGGTCGTAATCATCACAGGGATTATTAACAGCATGTTTGGAATGTTTTTTTCATCCAGCACAGCACTTATCTTTTCAATATTAATAGGTGCATGTATTGGGATGGTCATAATAAAGGATGAGGAAAGGAGCATGGAATGAGGATATTAATTTTAATCATTGGAATGGGAATTGTAACATATTTACCTCGAATGCTTCCTGCAGTCCTGGTTGAAAAAATTAGATTTAATAAAAAGATGGAGAAATTTTTGAGCCTTATTCCTTATACGGCAATGGCAGCATTGATTTTCCCGGGGGTTTTGTCAGTTGATGAAGGAAATATGGCAATCGGGCTTGTTGGTGCCTTTGTGGCAGTAATATTAAGCTGGTTGAAAATGCCAATTATGTTAGTAGTAGTAGGAGCAATAATATCTGATATTGTTGTTTATATGTTGGTGTAGAAGAGAAAAGCACAACACCTCATGATGTGTTGTGCAATATTTAAATTTTAAATAGTTATTAGAAATATCTCTTGCTAGCGGTGTATTCTTCAACGAGTCTCAGGCCTTCGCCGAATCTTTGGAAGTGAACTATTTCTCTTTCTCTCAGCCATCTCAGTGTGTCTTTTACAAGAGGGTCATCTGTTAAAAGAATCAGGTTTTCATATGTTGCTCTTGCTTTTTGCTCTGCAGCCATGTCATTGTATAAATCAGCTATAGGATCCCCCTTTGCCTGGGTGTATTTTGCTTCCCATGGAACACCGTCAGAGTCAAGTAAAAATGGACATGTTTCATGGTTTGCGTAGTAGCCTCCCATACCGGCTGCAATGAGTTCATCTCTTGTAGCGCCTTGAAGCAGTTTTTTAAACAATGTAGCAACCATCTCCAAATGCCCAGCTCTTACTACCCAAGGGGTTATCTGTTAAAAAATTCGTTGATATTTAGGAATTATTAGATGGTTAAATAGGATGCTTTTATAAACTTTAGCTATGTTTTAGTATAGTGTTGAAATTGAAGATAATATTATGAGGAGAAAGATTTCTCCTCTAATACATAGTATGAAAATGTTTATTATTATTTTTTAGGAATTACAGCATATATAGCAATATTATTCTGTGATAGATACCTAATTACTTCTGGTATTTGTTGTATTGCGATTTTTACTTCAAATCCATATTCTAAATCTTCAATGTTATCAATAAAAGATATATCATTCATAATTTCTTTTGCACTTTGTTTGTCTGCTATTTCAAAATAAATAGTTACTTTATCATCGCTATAATCAAATGGAGTTCCTTTAACATGTTCTAAATTCATACTATCACCTCCTTTTTAGTATTATAGACTTTAGCTATAGCATTAATTCCAATTTAATGTGTATTACTAAATATAGGCTCTCTTTCTTTGAAATCAGTTATTTCTGTTTCAGCTTACAATGAGGACAGACTTTTCCCTTGCAAATCTAAATTCCTTAACTTCTTGTATTACTCGACCTACTTGTGAACCTAAAATAAGCATTTCTTCCAAACAAGAAGTAGCCGCTCATGTTGCAAAAGTGATAGTTTTTCGATATCAGAAATTAAAGACTTTACACTTGCCATAGCACAAACTCCAAATCTGTATATATGGCTTGATTATAGCATATATACAAAGATATATCAATTTTCAACATTGATTTAAAACATAGCCTAAACTTTAAATTGCTTTGGAGTTAATTTCAATTATTATTAAGAGTTATGGTATAATTTAATATAAACGATTGCGTTCCTTGAGCAGGTGGAATTTTCATTTCATTAAGCTTATTGGCTATTAATGTAGAACCCAACCTTTTTATTGATCCGTCCTCCTGCTCTTCACCAACTGTGTAAAGTTCAAATATCATTTTGATTACAGCGGCTTCATCCGGTTCGATTTCAAGCGTGTATCCTTTCTGGCCTTGCAGCTTTACAATTTTATAGCCATACGGCTTTTTATTTCCAACCCACTTGCCTTCTTTTACAGATGAAACCCTGCCTGCCTGAAGTCGCCTGTTTTCAACTCGTCATCCTCGTTGAATAGAGCGAAAAGCCTACTGTTTGAAGATCTCGCCAACCAAGAAGATGAACCGGATTAACATACCCGATCTTTTTTATTTTTTTCAGTATTGAAAATTATTGCAAAATAATTAAATAAAAGGGTATAGAGCGAGAATAAAAAGAGAATTTTTAAAAAATATGAAAATTATAATGTATATACTATATGTTGACAAATATAACTATGTTTTTTATAATACAGTTATATATAATATAAATGTTTTATAAAAAACATAAGTATAATGAAATATATTAGTTTATCCGATATTTCATGTGAAATTGTAATTAGTGGAGGAAATATAAATTCAACATAGTAGTTTTTTATTATAAAATGTAAAACTATGCTGATTTATATTATATGACAATTCAAGGGAAAAGAGGTGTGATAGTAACAGTATTGGAATACAAGCTATCAAGGATTCCGAAGGATATTATTATCAAGGAGATTATACAATAGATATTGGCTTAGTTGTCAGTACAGCATCTTTTATTTTAACACTTATAACTTTGGGCTATACTGTTTCTGCAGCAACTGGTGCTGCTACTGCAATCTCTGCTTATGGATCTAACTTTGTATATTTAAAATGGTCTTTATGGTGGAAAACAGACGGAACATATGACTATATGAAAAAAATTGAGAATATTCACGAAAAAGTTTCTGAAAATGATTATAAAATATACGGTCCCACTACATTTATACAGAAAAAATCTGTAGACTTATAATCGACTATAAAGACATATTCTCTGAAAAGAAAGAGAGTTCATTGTGAAAAGAGAAAGAAAACATATAATTAAAAATGAAAAAATACGTAAAATTTTAAGTGGGGCATTTTCATTTTGGGCTATGGCTTTTCAATTATTAAATATTATGCGTATAATCATTAACCCTGATACAAATAAATTTTCCCATATATTTTATAATATGAAAAGATATAATATTTTTTTAGCTGCATTTCCTGCTTCGTTTATATTTATTTTGGTGGTCAAGCTAATGGAGTTTCATATACAATTCAACTTAAATGAGGTTGTTGCGGAGAATAAAACTATTATACGATGGTTTATAAAACATTTTAACATTAGCCATAAAAAAGACCAAATTATTTTAAAGGATGAAACTTGTTTATTGGTAATCCAACTAATATTATGTATTGTCGGTTTTTTTATAGGACTGAGATGGTATTTAGTAGGTAGTCTTAGTATGCTCTTTTACTTTTTTCTTTATATTAAGATGAACTCTCGAGATTGATATCAGCTATACTGTTAAAAATGTAGGTATTAGGACAGTGGGGACGGCAGACTGCGAAAAACGCTCAATAAATTTCGATGTAAATTAGCACAAAACCATAAATTTTTAATGGTTTTGTGCTATAATTAAATCATAAACGAGGTGTTAACAACATAGCCAACAAAAACTAGATATTTCATATCGCCAATTTTTAAAATTGTATAATAAAGGTATTCATTTAAAATAAATGACACCTGCATGTTTACCTGCAGATGTCAATACATTTGTTATGTTTAGAAGTATCTCTTGCTAGCAGTGTATTCTTCAACGAGTCTCAGGCCTTCGCCGAATCTTTGGAAGTGAACTATTTCTCTTTCTCTCAGCCATCTCAGTGTGTCTTTTACAAGAGGGTCATCTGTTAAAAGAATCAGGTTTTCATATGTTGCTCTTGCTTTTTGCTCTGCAGCCATATCATTGTACAAATCAGCTATAGGATCCCCCTTTGCCTGGGTGTATTTTGCTTCCCATGGAACGCCGTCAGAGTCAAGTAAAAATGGACATGTTTCATGGTTTGCGTAGTAGCCTCCCATGCCGGCTGCAATGAGTTCATCTCTTGTAGCGCCTTGAAGCAGTTTTTTAAACAATGTAGCAACCATTTCCATATGGCCCAGCTCTTCAGTGCCTATATCGGTCAATACTGCTTTTGTTTCATTCAGAGGCATGCTGAATCTTTGTGTGAGGTAGTTCATGCTTGCACTTGCTTCACCGTCAGCTCCGCCGTACTGGTTTAAAACAGCCTTGGCCATTCTTACATCTTTGTTGGAAACCCTTACAGGGTATTGTAGCTTTTTATCATAAACAAACATAATCTCTATTCATTCCTTTCTATTGAATTTTTACATTTCCCAAGGCCATGGGCTGTTTATATAACGCCATGTGTCGCCCATTTCTGTGTTCATGTTCATCATTGGTCCATATTCGGCTTCGTATGCTTCACGGTATTGCTTAAGATGTGTAGCATACTCGTGATGTCTGTAAAGGGCAACAGGATCATTTGGATGAGTGTCTAAATAAAGAGCAAGATCTAGTGCTGCAAAATGCAATTTTTGAATATCCAAGAGCATTGCTTGCTGCTGGCGGGACATTCCTTTATGTGATTCATAATTCATCATATTCTACACCCCTTCGTGAATGAATTCTAAATACGGAGTCACCAGGTCCGGATAGACTGTTCCTTGAACAAATGCTTCATTTATATTGTTAAAATATCTTGGGTTGATCTGATAAGGCACATAACCATACCCTACCATTGGGTTTTCTGGCATATATGGCACCATTGGTATATAGTTGTCATAATCTTTTCTAATCAAAATCTTCATTCCTTTCTAAAGAATATCTTCTATCGATAGATAGCTATAATTATATTATTCATTAAGAAGCGATAAGTGACTTGTTTGCTGAAATTGTATATACACATTTATATATCAAAAATCAAATAAAAAGGTTGAATATGAATTTAGAGGAAATACCATAATTGAAGATACTATTGGGGAATAATAGTAAGTAGGAGCTCTGGGTAATCCAGAGTTTTTTTTTTTTCAAGAAATAATTATAGGACGGGATAAATTTCCGTCCATGGTAGACCAATTTATATAAAACTATCTATGACAATGGTGGTTATTGTCTTCTTCCAAAGCGTCTTCAAGTAATTCTATTAAACACTCGAAAACACATTCGCAGTTATGATGACGATTTCGATTTCTGCCAGTACCAGCTACATCATTATTTCTATGATGACAATGATGATTATTTTCTTCAAGTGCGTCTTCAAGTAATTCTAGTAAACATTCAAAAACGCATTCACAATCACATCTTCTGCCAGTTGTATCTATGCCACAATATTTTATATAATTCTACATATATTTTGCAATTTGTGTCAAAATATATATTTTTACATATATTACTGTATTAAACTTTATAAATGTAATTCATAAATATTTGTTATATAAATTTTGAATGAAAGGAGCATATAATTTGAATAATGATTTTAATAATGATTATCCTATATACAACATGGATATCAATGATAATGATGTGAGTATGAGCAGATTTGATATGAGACGTGACTATGACTATGACAGAAGACGTGATTTTGACTATGACAGAAGAAGACGTGACTTTGACTTTGATAGAAGAAGATTTGACAGAAGAAGACGTGATTTTGATTTTGACTTTGACTTTCCATTATGGTTTTTTTTCTGGCGATTTTTCTTTTAACACAAGGTAGGCTGTTGTTTGGCAGGACAACAACCTACCTTGTATTTTTTTGTAAAAAGGCTGAAGTAATTTAACTATTGAAATTTGTGTTTAACGTGGTATAATATGACATACCAATAAAAGTAATTCGCTAGGGGAGCTTAAATGCTGAGAATTTACCCTCAAAACTTGATCCGGTTAGTACCGGCGAAAGGAAGACGACCGTAAAGCATAGTTTAGCCCCTCCCCGCGAAAAAGGGAGGTTTTTTTATGTCAGAAGAAGCATTACAATCATTTTTTGAATCTGTTCCAGGACAGGTTCTGACAGTAGCAACAATATTTTTGCTGTTGGTTTTAATAATGAGATCAAGCAAGAAAAAGAACGACGTGTCAGTGCTGGTTAAGTCTGCAATATTGATGGGAGTAGCATTTGTATTAAATCAAGTGACATTGTTTAGAATGCCTCAGGGAGGTTCAATAACTGCGTTTAGCATGTTTGCACTGTTTTTGGTAGGTTACTTGTTTGGACCAAGGCAGGGAATTCTTGCGGGAATGGCTTACGGCCTCTTGGATCTGGTTATCAATCCTTATGTTATTCACCCGATACAAATATTCATGGATTACCCTTTAGCTTTTGGAGCCATAGGAATTGGAGCAATACTGAGAGAGACAAAACAAGGAATGATTACAGGATACCTGGTTGGAGTTCTTGGAAGATACCTGGTAACTGTTGTTTCAGGAATCATATTCTGGGGAATGTATGCTGCGGAAGGGTTCAGTGCTGTGTCATGGTCATTTTTCTACAACATGACATACATGCTGCCAGAAGCTGTTGCAACAGTTGCAATTTTGTTGATTCCACAAGTAAGGCAGTTTTTTGAAAAATATAAACAGGAATAAAAAAATGACATATGGTATATGTCATTAGTTGTATGATGAAGTTAATTTAAACTTATTGAAGGCTAGACTGCGGGCGGACACGAGGTCCGCCCCTACAGATGGTAGTTTGTCAATAGCATGATGACATCTTTTACAGATGTCATTTTTATTTTTACTAGTTATTAATAAATCAGCTCGTATACATTGAGATCGGCACTTTTTCGAAGTCTTGCTATCATTGGGATTATTCTTGTGAAATGTCCTGAATTTTTGTGCGCTTCCAAGGCTTCGACACTTTCCCACTCTTCTATCATGGTTAAAATATCCTTGTTGTCCTTGTCTCTGAACAAATTGTAAGCTATGCATCCGTCTTCTTTTCTTGTTTCTTTCACCATTTCATCGTACAATGCAATTGCTTCGTCTGCTTTTCCTTCAAGATAAACACCTTTTGCCACTACTTTAATCATAATAACCTCCATAATATTTATTTTATGCATGCTCGTATTGGAGCTTGTATAGCTTGTAGTAAATTCCCTTGTAGGACAGCAGTTCCTGATGCGTTCCTTCTTCTCTTATTTCACCCTTGTGCATCACTATTATTTTACTTGAGTTTTGAACAGTGGAAAGTCTGTGTGCAACTATTAGGGTTGTTCTTCCTTTCATGAGCTTTTTCAAAGCATCCTGTATGAGAACTTCAGTTTCTGTGTCTATGTTTGCTGTTGCTTCATCAAGTATCAAAATGTCAGGCTTGAAGGCAAGAGTCCTTGCAAATGAAATCAGCTGCCTTTGACCGGCTGAAAATGCTGCACCGTTTTCTATTACATGCTCGTCGTATTTGTTGGGAAGCTTTGAGATGAAGCTGTGAGCATTTACGTATTTTGAAGCTTCAATTATTTCTTCATCTGTGATAGCTTCATTCTGAAGCCGTATGTTGCTTTTTATGTCTCCTGAAAACAGGAATACATCCTGCAGCATTTGTCCTATGTTTTTCCTCAGATCTGAAACCCTAATATCCTTAATATTTATTCCATCTATGAAAATATCTCCCTTTTGAATGTCATAATATCTGCATATAAGGTTTTGTATTGTTGTTTTGCCTGCTCCGGTAGCACCTACAAATGCAACACTTTCACCGGGATTTACCTTAAAGGACACATCTTTTAATATCCACTCGTCTTCCTTGTAGGAGAACCAAACATTTCTAAACTCGATACTTCCTTTGAAGCTCTCAACTTCAACTGCATTTTCGCTGTCAATTACTTCGGGAACTTCGTCCATGAGTCCAAAAATTCTTTCGGAAGCTGCCATTGCAGACTGGACTATGTTAAGCTGTTCCGCCAGTTCCTGTATTGGCTCGAAAAACTTGCTTATGTATCTCTGGAAAACAACTATGGTTCCTATGGATACGACGCCTTCCATTACCATTTTTCCTCCAAACCACAAAAGAATTGAAACGGCTGTTATGTTCATGAGGTAGTTTGTTGGATTGTATATGCTGAATGCAAAAAGTTGTTTTATGTTTTCTTTTCTGAGCTTTTCATTTTCAGATTTGAACTTGTGGAATATTTCATTTTCAACAGCAAATATCTGTACTATTTTCATGCCGGAAACATGTTCTGATATGAATGCATTTAATGCTGATATTTTGCTTCTTATTTCTCTGTATATTTTCTTTGAAGTGCTTTCAAAAACAAATGTGAACACTGCAATAAAAGGAATGACGGTAAAAGTCAGCAATGAAAGTTTCACGTTATATTTGAACATAGTAATTACCACGCCTATTAATACAAACAGACTTTTTAAAATGTTGACAATTACGCTGGTATACATTTCGTTTAATGCTTCTGTGTCATTGGTGACTCTTGTCACAATCCTTCCTATTGGGTTTTTGTTGAAGAAGCTTATGGAAAGAGCGTTTAAATGATTGAATATTTCCATTCTTATGTTGTAAATTATTTTTTGCCCTGCACGTGCAAGTATCATTGCCTGTGCATAACCAAGTACAAAAACAACCGCCACTGTGGACAAATACACTAAACTTATTTTTATAACTCCCTGTATGTTTGACTGCTGAGTTATTCCTGCATCCACTGTGTTTGCCTGGGTGCCTGAATAACGGGAAAGAAATTTATCCACCACATCCCCAATGAGCACCGGCTGGTAAAGTTCAACTGCAACTATTACAAATATTATTGCAATAGCCAGTACGAATTGCCAGATGTAAGGCTTTGCATACTTAAGAAGCCTCTTGGCAATATTTCTATCTATTTTTTTTGGTTTTTCAAAATCGTCGTTTTTCATCATAACCCCTACTCTTGTTCTTCCAGCATTTTTTCCAAAAGCTGTTTTTCGTAAATTGAATTATAAAGACCTGCTTGCTGAATTAGCTGCTGGTGACTTCCTGTTTCAACAATTTTACCTTCATCAAGCACAATGATGACATCAGCATTCTGAATGGTTGAAATTCTGTGGGCAATTATGATGTTTGTGCTGCCCTTTCTGTTTTCATTGATGTGCTTGAGTATTTTTTCTTCCGTGTCAGTATCAACAGCAGACACTGAATCATCTAGTATAAGTATTTCAGGATTTTTTATCAATGCTCTGGCTATTGATATTCTTTGCTTCTGGCCTCCGGAAACTGAAACTCCCTTCTCGCCAACAAGCGTTTCATAGCCGTGCTTAAACTCAATTATGTTGTCATGGACAACGGCACTTTTTGCAGCTTCGATGATTTTGTCCATATTGCCGGTTCTTGCTCCAAAGTCAATGTTGTTGGCAATAGTATCTGAAAACAAGAAATTGTCCTGAGGAACATATCCTATGTTTTTTCTAAGGACATTAAGAGGTATATCCAGGATGTCACTATCTCCTATGAACATTGTTCCTTTGTCAGGCTCGAAAATTCTAAGCATGAGGTTTACAAGAGTTGTTTTGCCGCTTCCGGTTCTTCCGATAATACCAAGGGTCTGTCCTTTTTGAACGCTGAAACTGATATTGCTTAATACATTTTTATCTGTGTCTGGATACTTGTAACTGAGGTTTTTTACATAGATGTTTCCGGTCAAATTGTCTAAAGCTGAAGTTGTTATGGAATCTGTGATTTCCACAGGCTCGTTGAGGATTCTTTCAACCCTCTCAAGTGAAGCAGCTCCTGTGTTGAAAAGATTTATTGTCATCCCTGTTGCCATCATTGGCCATACAAGCATTCCAAGGTATTGAATGAATGCAGAAAATTCTCCTATGGTTATTCTGCCCTTTATAGTGATATAGCCGCCGTATCCAATGGCCACAGCCAATGCAATGCCTGATATCATCTGCATGAAAGGATGCATGAGTGTTTGAATGACACTTAATTTTATATTTTTGTCATATGAATTCTTGTTCCACTTTTCAAAGGAACTGATGGACTTGTCTTCTTGTACAAATGATTTGATGACTTTAATACCAGACAGATTTTCCTGAACATAATTGGATAAGTCGGCAAATGACTCCTGTTTTTTTGTAAAACGGATTTGCAGTTCTCTTCCCATAAATCTGACAGAAATTGCAATAAGCAACAGCGGAATAACAGCTGCAACTGTAAGCAAGGGATCGATTTCAGTTACCATGTTGTAAATTGTGATTGAACCAAGTGCAACAACGTCAAACAAAGTTAGTATACCAGGGCCCAAGGCCATTCTTACTGCCTCAAGGTCGTTTGTCATGTGTGCCATGATTTCTCCTGTTCCGTGCTGATGATAAAACTTGGCAGACATTTTTTCAAGATGATTGAACATGTCATTTCTGATGTCTCTTTCAATGCTCCTGGATGTTCCAAATATGAAGTATCTCCACAAAATTCTTCCTGCATAGATTGTTCCTGCTATTGCAAATAGTTTTAATATAGAGCTTTTAATAAACGCAGCATCAAAGCTGCCAAGATCTACACCGTCGATTACTTCGCCGACAATTATGGGAACCCTTGTCTGTACAACATCCACAATCACCAGTGCTATTATTCCGAATATATAATTTAATAAGTACTTTTTGAAAAATGAGCGTATGTAACTGCTCTTCATGAGACCTGAAGGTCTGTTCTCTTTTGCTACTGTCTTCATTGCTTCCCCCAAAAATGATATATTTATATTATACTATTTTTAATTGTAATTCCTAGCACTTTTTACATTATTAAAGAAAAGCATCATTATTTTGAAATTTTTATTTATATTTTTAAATTTTATTGCTTTAAACTGCAATGCATTTCTTTATAAAACAAGGGGTTGAATTTACTTTTTCAATCAACGCTTTTAACTGCAAAATAAAAATTTTCGTAAACGCAAAATAAAAATTTTCATAAATGTAATTGACAACTTAATAAAAATATGGTAACATTGTCATTGTCGTGGGAGCTTAGCTCAGTTGGGAGAGCATCTGCCTTACAAGCAGGGGGTCATAGGTTCGAGCCCTATAGTTCCCATTCAAAGATGTTTTAAAAACATCTTTTTTTATTTTTTGAAACAGCAAGTATTGACAAATAACCTCAGGGAAAAAGTTTAATATAACAAATAATTTGAATATCAAAATATTTTTGTTGTATTTTATTTATGAATCTGCTAGTATTTAATTAAAGTAATTATTGCATTCGGAGGTTTTATGATCACAAATAAAATTAATGTAGGATTGTCTACAACATATGAAAAAGTTGTCACCCCTGCAGACTCGTATATAACAAAATCCGTAAAAATAGAAAACCTGATGTCGACGCCTTCATTACTGGCAACTGTAATAGAAATATCTTGCATCATGCTGAAGAAATTTATTCCTTCTGAATACTTGACTGTGGTCACTAACTTTCAGTCAAATCACATGCATCCAACAATGGTAGGAGAAAAGGTGATGTTTAAAATGACTGTTGAAAGCATTGAAAACAATCGAGTGAGCATGTCGTTTGAAGGATATGACTGCAAAGGTGAATTCTGCAGCGGTATATTAGAAAAAGCCATTGTTAAGGAAGAAAAACTTATTGAAGATGCAATCAGCAGAGTAAATGTATATAAAGATTGGTTAACAGTTAAAATGGACGCGTAGCGTCTTTTTTTATGTAAAAAGTTTAATATAGAATAAATATAATAAATTTTGAAAATATTTTTAAAATAAGGGTTGACAAAACATATTCGGCATCATATAATCGTATAAAAATCATCAATTATGTATAATTTAATGATTGGAAGAGTAAATTAAATAAAGCTATCAGCGAGTCGGAACAGAGTGTGAGTTCGGCAGTGAAATTTAATTGAAAAGAATCCATGAAAAGATTCTCAGAAGTAGCAGTATGAGAATACGGTTCAATACCGTTAAAATGAAAGAGCGATTCTGTCTAAAAAAAGAGTGGTACCGCGGTGACAACACTGCCTCTTTATTAGCAGATTTTTTTATGCCCTAACCCCATTGTTTCAGCGGTTTTCTGAAAGAATGGCGGCAGGTCAAACGCAATGAGAACCAAATTTTTTCGAGCGACAGTAAGCAGAAAAATTTGAGTTCGAAACTGTGATATGCCCTAACCTATAGTGCGCTCTACAAAAGAAATTAATATTTATTAAAAATCAACTAACGAATAATTATGCTTCATCAAATATTAAAAATTTTAGATTTAAAAATCGGAGGATGGAAGAAATGGAAAAAGAAAAAGTAGTATTGGCATATTCAGGCGGATTGGACACATCAATTATTATACCTTGGCTAAAAGAAAATTACGATAATTTAGATATCATAGCATGCTGTGTAAATGTAGGCCAGGAAGACGACATGGAATTTGTAAAGAACAAGGCATTGTCTTCAGGTGCAAGCAAGGTTTATATTCAAAATGTGGTAAATGAATTTGTAGAAGAATATGTTTACAAGGGAATTAAGGCAAATGCTATTTATGAAGGGAAGTATCTTCTGGGAACTGCCTATGCAAGACCATTGATAGCAAAAAAACTTGTTGAAGTGGCTCACAAGGAAGGCGCTAAATACATTGCCCACGGCTGTACAGGAAAGGGAAATGACCAGGTTCGTATTGAAACTGCAATTGCAAGTCTGGATCCTTTCATAAAAATCATCGCTCCATGGCGTATTTGGGATATTACATCAAGAGAAGATGCAATTGACTATGCAGAAGCTAAGGGAATTGATTTAAATGGAATAACAAAGAAAAGAATTTATTCTCGCGACCAGAACATACTTCATATAAGTCACGAAGGCGGCATGCTTGAAAATCCAGCAAATGAACCTGACTTTGACGAACTTCTCATGATGACAAACACAGTTGAAAAGGCACCTGACAAGGCCGAATATGTTGAGATAGAATTTAACGAGGGAATTCCTGTCAAATTAAACGGTGAAAAATTAAACGGGGAAGATATGCTTAAGGCATTGAATAAAGTAGGCGGAACTCATGGCATAGGGGTCATTGACCTTCTTGAAAACAGACTTGTTGGTATGAAATCAAGAGGAATTTATGAAACACCAGGGGGAACATTGCTTATTGAAGCTCACAAATACCTTGAAAGCTTCGTGCTTGAAAAAGAAGCAGCTCACTTTAAAGAAACAATCAGCAGCAAGTATGCAGAGCTAGTATACAATGCAATGTGGTTCAGTGGGCTGAAGGATGCTTTTGATGCATTCATAGACACAACTCAGAAAAATGTGACAGGAACTGTTAAACTTAAACTTTACAAGGGTACTATAAAGTTTGCAGGAATGACATCAAAATATGCTCTATACAACGAATCAATTTCTTCATTCAGTACAGGCGATTTGTATGACCAGAAGGATGCAACAGGATTCATCCACTTGTACAGTCTGCCGTACAAAATTCAGGCTTTAAATGAAATGAACAACAATAAGAATGGTTCAACTGAAGTTGTTTACACGTTTAAAGAGTAATAACAAAATAAATAGATTTAACTAATAGAGAGAATTTTTCTTGTATTATTGACAAACCGGTTTTTCACAAACTATTGGGGCTAGCCACCGGAGGACACGAGGTCCTCCCCTACATAGTTGAATTAATTAACGGTTTAGTTATACTGGGAGATTCTCTTTTTTTATGGAAAAAATTTGTAAAATTTGGATATTAGTAATTTGTATTTATATTAAATTGTGGTATACTATACTGATTACGGAGGTGATTGGGTGGAATTAAAAAATAAAGGTGAAAATTCTAAAGAAGTTTCAATGAAAACAATGACTGAAGGAAATCCTGTGAAACTCATACTGGCTTTTGCATTTCCAATGCTCATAGGAAATGTTTTTCAACAGCTGTACAACATGGTTGACAGCATAGTGGTAGGAAATTATGTTGGCAAAGTTGCACTTGCAGCAGTAGGGACGGGCTTTCCCATAATATTCATGATGGCGGCCATGTTCATAGGGCTTGGTATTGGAGCCACAATACTTATTTCCCAGTATGTAGGCGCAGGGGACATGGACAATGTTAGAAAAACATCACAGACTATTTATACTGCAGTGATAGTTGGAGCAATTCCAATTTCAATAATAGGAATTATAATGTGCGAACCCATACTTAATTTGATCAACACACCGGCTGACACCCTGCCCCTGGCTAAACAATACATGATGATTATTTTCGCGGGTATTATAGGAAGCATTGGATTTAATATAAATTCAGGTATTCTTCAGGGATTTGGAGACAGCAAATCATCACTGTTGTTCCTTGTAATAGCTACTGTAATGAACATTGTGCTGGATTTGGCATTTGTAGTTGTGTTTCAGTGGGGAGTTGCAGGGGTTGCCATAGCTACAATTATAGCTCAGGCATTTTCGTGGCTGTATGGCTTGCGATATATGAGAAAAAAATATGAAGTGCTTAACTTTTCGATATTGAAATTTTATTTTGACAAAGAGATCTTCAAGAAAATTCTAAAGCTCGGTCTTCCCACAGGAATTCAACAGATGTTGTTTTCTATGGGTATAATGAGTCTTCAGTCTCTTGTAAACAGTTATGGTTCAGACTTTATGGCTGGATTTAACGCTGCGAACAAAATAGACACATTTGCATTCATGCCCATACAGAGCTTCAGCAACGCTGTTACAACTTATACCGGTCAAAATATAGGAGCCGGAAGAATGGACAGAGTTCACAAGGGATTGACTGCTACCTTGGGCATGTCAGCCTTGGTATGTTTGGCTGCACTTGTCATAATTCCTTTAGGACCGTTTATATTGAGGATGTTTAATTCAGACCCTGCTGTTATTTCAGCGGGAATGATTTATTTGAACAATGTAATGCCTCTTTACATATTGCTTGCAGTAGTGTTTGTAGTTAATGCTGTTATGAGGGGAGCAGGAGAATCTGTTATTCCCATGGTTGGTGCAATAACATCTCTGTGGCTTGGAAGAATTCCTGCTGCATATTTCATAGCTTCAAATTACGGAAAAGAATACATGTTTTTAAGCTACGGAGTAGGATGGCTCATGTATATTTTAATATCCGGGCCTTATTATTTTTCAGGAAAGTGGAAAACAAAATCTCAAAAACTTATAAAAGAATAACAATAAAAAATGGCTGACGCATGTCAGCCATTTATATTTATTTTAATTCATCAAGCACTCTTTTTATCTTTGCCGGTGAAACTCTGCACTTTTCTTCTGAAACAGCGCATACTGCAAAACGCAGTCCTTTTTTCAAGGCTACAACAAACAAGTTTTCTTTGATCAATTCTTCTGAAGCTTTCTTTGCGTTGCTGCAAGGTATGCTTACGAAAAATCCGTCTCTGTAAGGAAGTATTTCAAGATTTGCTTCCTTTGCTCCTTCCACAAATGCATCAGCACGTTTTCTGAGCATTGTCTTTGTAGAATTTACTTCGTCTTCATATGCCTTAGTCTTTGCAGGATCCTTTGCGATGTTTGTCATTACTGACATTGCCGCTCTTGTTCCGTTTGACCAGTTTGCTCTGTTTGCATGCATTGCTGAATAGTAGAATTCATTTGCAACATCTTCGCTTGAAGATATTCCTATTGCAGCACCTGATCTCATTCCATACATTGTGTATCCCTTTGACATGCTGTATGCCACCATTACAAATATGTTTTCCGGAAGATGGCTGAATTTTGTGAAGAACTTTCTTCTTTCATTTCCAATTCCCGCATAGTCGATGTAAGCTGAGTCTACAACTATTATTATTTTGTTTTCAGGATCCTTTGCATTTTCTTTGGCAATGTTTAAAACTTCATCCCATTCCTCATCAGAAAGGCTGTATCCTGTAGGATTGTTTGCCGGAGTGTTGATTATTGTAACAAGTCTTTTTTGCTTCTTCAGCAATTCTTCGAATTTTTCTTTAAATGATATTATGTTGAATTCGCCCTTATCATTGAACAGTTCATAATTTGTCACAGTTCTTCCGAATTCTTCAGAGATTGTAACATAAGGACCCCAGAACCAGTCGCATACCAATATGGAATCTCCAGGATTTGTGTAATTCCAGATAGCGTGTCTTACAGAGCCTGTTCCTCCCGGTGTTGCCACTGCTTTTATGTAAGCGTCAGGTTTGTATCCCTTAAAGCATGCATCCTGAACAGCTTCAAGGAAGTCGGGCTGACCAGCAACTTGTGCATAGGCAGCTATGTCTGCATTTGGTAAAGATTTTAATTCACTATATACTGTTTCGAGACATATAAGATTTCCATCGTCGTCAACCAATGCTCCGAGAGTAGAATCGATAACATTGTCTTTGCCGTATTTTTCAATTGCTTCTTTTGCTTTAGCAGCCAGTCCAAAGATAGCATCATTTTCCAGCGGCCATACAGCATGATCAGCAACCATTTTAAATGACATAACATCACCTCATTAATTATTATTTTGTTAATTCTAACATTATAAAAAATATAAGTCAATGATAATGATTAAGCAAAATAGAAGCTTTTAATTACTTTAAAAGCTAAAATACTAAAATTGCATAATATAATTTATTAAAAAAATATGAAAAAGTAGTTGACAAGAAAGAACAATATTGTTATTATGTAAAAGTTCTCAAAAAAAATTAATTTGATCCATTAGCTCAGCAGGCAGAGCACTTGACTTTTAATCAAGGTGTCCGGCGTTCGAATCGCCGATGGATCACC
>DehalE1_100009_pt1 | contig 145769 bp, 122 predicted proteins | sample DehspE1_FD_43922 | JGI IMG/M metagenome (IMG submission 43922) | reverse complement strand
ACCATGTTGATTGTCAGCGCCGGAATTTCTATTGGAACTCCTGCACCCAATGTAACCTGTCTTGCAACGTTTTGTCCAAGACCGGCTCCTAAAACATTTCCAAAATAAACTTCTTCGATTGCACTTGGCTCAATGCCTGCTCTTTTAATTGCTTCTTTGGCTGCAATCACGCCTAAGTCAACAGCTGATAACGGTGATAATGCTCCTCCGAAAGAACCTATTGGTGTTCTTGCTGCTGATACTATTACTGCCTTTCTCATAATTTGCCTCCTAAATTTATTATATATGATACATAAAGCAATTATCATGCCAACAATTAAATTATCCATTTATCGTTGATATATGTAGGAAATTAAAAATCCAGGCAAACTATTTTAAAATTTTTATATGCAAAACTGCATACAAAAAATATATAGTAATTGCAAAACTGCATATACTGGTTTATAATATGTATTGTTCACATTTAATAATAACATATTGTAAAAAAAATATCAATCGAAATATAAAATTTATAAATGAGGAAAATTATGAATTCAAAAAACATTGATTTAAACATGGGTTTTGTAATAACTGATGATAAGTTCAATATTTTATACTCAAACAATTTCTTTAAAACAAATATATGCAAAAATAATGAGGATATATTGAATAAAAAATTAACAGTTTTTTTTCAGGATATTAATGTTGATTCTGATGATGACCTTTATTCTGTAAAATACCGTGATAACTCGGTTTATTATGTGGTTCATAATAGGCTTAAGCTTCAGGGCAAGGATTTTTATGTTTTTTTCTTTTATGATTTTACCCTGGGCAATGAGCTGGAAAAACAAATAATAAGGCTCAGCAGTCAGCAATATCTTTACAATGAAATGCTCAACAAGCTTAAGGATGGAATATATATAACTGATGAAGAAGGGACAACCACATATGTCAATGATGCATTTTTGAACTTGTCAGGGCTTACCAGGGATCAGATAATAGGAAAAACCGTGTATGACTTAAGGAGGTTCAACATTCTCCCCAATTCATGCTGTGCCAAGGTAATAGAAACAATGGCGCCTGTTTCCACAATCAACAATTATTACAAGGGGCAGAGATGTCTTGTTTCAGGTTCTCCCATATTTGATGAAAAGGGCAATCTTGCTAAAACAATAGCTGTAATCAGGGATGTTTCTGAATTGGATGTGCTCATGAAAAATATTACAAAAGAAAAAAATCAGTTCATTAAAAACAGCGAAATAAAAAATATATCCAACAAGGAACCTTTTGTAGTAATAAACAATGAAAAAATGAAAAACATCTATACAAAAGCAAAAAAAATAGCCAATGTTGAGAGCACTGTGTTGATATTGGGTGAAACAGGAGTTGGAAAGGATTTTATTGCAACGTACATTCACGGCATAAGCAACAGAAGCAGCGGAAAGTTTGTAAAAATAAACTGCAGTGCTGTACCGGAACACTTGCTTGAGTCAGAATTTTTCGGTTATGAGGAAGGAGCTTTCACAGGAGCTCAAAAGGGAGGGAAAAAGGGACTTTTTGAAGAAGCAAACGGGGGAGTTCTTTATCTTGATGAAATAGGAGATATGCCCTACACACTTCAGGTGAAGCTTTTAAGTGCACTGAATGACCGCATGTTTTACCGCATTGGAGGAACTGCATCGGTTGAATTCAATGCCCGTATTATTGCAGCCACCAATGTGGATTTGAAACATCTTGTGGAAGAAAAAAAATTCAGGGCAGATTTATACTACAGGCTTAATGTTGTTAATTTTGTCATTCCTCCTCTCAGACACAGGAAGGAAGACATTATTCCTCTTGCACATCAGTTCATTGAATATTACAACAACAAATACGGCAAAAACTGCTACTTTACAACTAACTGCCTTGAACATTTCTTGGTTTATGACTGGCCAGGAAACATAAGAGAGCTGAAAAATATGATTGAACGTCTTGTGCTCATGACAGATGACGCATTCATTGACACAAATTTGTTTACTGAAAATCTCATGTTTAATGAAGGGGTAGAATCATTATCAGGCAACAACCATTTTATGCAGGAAGCCAAGACATTAAAGGAAAGAATAGATGATTATGAAAAAGAAATAATAGAAACAACTCTTGCTTCTTCAAAAAATATGAAAGAAGCTGCCTTAAGGCTTGGAATAGACCTGTCGACCCTTGTAAGGAAAAAACAAAAATACGATCTTACCAAATAACCGCTTAGGCGGTTTTTTTATTTCATAATAAATTTTACAATAATTGAATAAAAAAGACTTAAAATGCAAATATTACATATTAGAAATATACAGGAGGGGCTATGTTCTTTATAAATGATCTTAAACACATGATAAATACGGAAATAATAATTCTTTTCTTGATAATCAGCGGTATATTGATTTTTATAACCAGCAAGGATCTTAAGCGCAAAAATTATCACAGGGATTATAAAATAGTGCGCACTACGGGGATAGTATACGGAATTCTTGCATTGGCAGCAGCAGCTGCAATATACATATAGGTGGACATATGAGCGATAATAACAATAAAAATAAAAACCAGAATACAACTAAAACAAACATTGAAAAGGACTTGAATAAAAATGAAGCAAACTTAAGAAACATATTCAAGAATGCTGATGATATTGTCTTCAGAAAAATTGAAGGAGGACAAAATCAAAAAATCAACATGCTTTTGGTGTATGTGGACGGTATGACTACAAAGGAATCAATAAGCGAATATGCTGTTCAAAATCTCATGATGAACTTGAATCTTGAAAACCTTGAGAAAAGTCCGGACAATGAAATTTTAAATGCCGTGTCAAAGACTAACATTGCAATTCTTGAGGTGAAGGCTCTCTTAACTTTAGAAGAATGTGTGGACAAGATGCTTTCCGGGGAAACAGTGCTTTTAATCGACACATGCACAAAAGGTATCATGCTTTCATCAAGAGGCTGGCCAATGAGGGGTGTTCAGGAACCGGCAGCAGAAACTCTCATAAGAGGTGCAAGGGATGGTTTCAATGAAACAATGAAAGTTAACATTACGCTTATCAGGAGAAGAATAAGAGATCCAAGACTGAAGGTGAAATACACACAGGTTGGATCCAGGTCAAAAACCGATATGGCAATTATGTACATAGATGACCTTGTAAACAAGACCGTGCTTGATACAGTTGAAAAAAGAATCAAAAATATAGATATTGAAGCAATCCTTGAAAGTTCCTACATAGAAGAAATGATTGAAGATGACAGTTATTCACTTTTTCCTCAAATTGAAAATACAGAGAGACCTGATGCAGCAGCTTCAGCGCTTCTGGAGGGAAGAGTTGTCATAGCTGTAGACAACACTCCTACAGTGCTTATTGCACCTGCAATTTTTGTTTCATTCATGCAGTCTTCGGAGGATTACTATGAAAGATGGCTTCCATCATGCATCACACGAATGATAAGGTATGTGGCACTTCCCATTGTAATGTTGCTGCCTGCCTTGTATGTGGCTGTTACTCAGTTTCACCCAAACATGCTTCCTACGCAGCTAGCCCTTTATGTGGCTGCATCCAGAGCTAATGTTCCTTTCCCGCCTTATTTTGAAGCTCTTTTGATGGAACTTGTAATAGAGCTGGTGAGAGAAGCATCAATGAGAATAACAACACCGGTGGGCTCCACCATAGGACTTGTTGGAGGTCTGGTAATCGGGCAGTCTTCTGTGGAAGCAGGGCTTATAACACCATTGGCAGTTATAATAGTTGCCCTTACAGCAATAGCTTCATTTACAATACCAAGCTACAATTTCAGTACTACCCTTAGGATGATAAGATTTGCATTCATATTACTTGCAGCCATATTTGGGCTGTTTGGTATATCCATAGGTTTAAGTGTGCTCATAATACATCTTTGCACACTTAAGAGCTGCGGGATTCCATATATGTCTCCGCTGTCAAGTTTTATTGAAAATAGAAGCGATTTGAAGGATACCATCATAAGGCCGAGAATTAAAAACATGGTTCGTAAGCCAAAATATCTTCAGGCAGAAAAAGAAAAGGGGAATTAAATGTTCAATCAGGATATTACACCTTATCAGAATATATCAATTTTAATATTGGTTTCATTTGCTTTTCAGTCATTGCTGATGCCATCAATACTTTCAGAAATTGACGGTCCGGTGGGATGGATTTCCATTGCAGCTGCAGCGCTGTTTTTGTATCTGGCCATGAGACCGGTAAACAAACTCATGGAAAAACACAGCGAAGACACAATCATAAGCATTTCAAACAAGCTTTTTCCGAAATTTATATCAAAATCCATAGGATTATACTACATATTAATGTTTTTGATTTCAAACAGCATATTGCTCAAGGATTTTTCGGAACAGATAAAACTGATGATGCTTTTCAATACTCCGCTGAGCACAATAATCATTGCAATACTTCTGACTGCAGGATACGCTGCCAAAAAAGGAATGCAGACTATTGCAAACATAACAAATATTGCTGTTGTAATTGCGCTTATACCCTATCTTTTGATAATAGTATTTTCAACATATTACGCAGATTACACCAATGTACTTCCGATTTATCCAGCTGATGTTGTTGGAGTTGCAAAATCAATACCTTTTGCAATGCTTGGTTTCTTTGGTTTTTCAATACTCATGTTTTCCAACAGCCGTGTAGCCATAAAAGAAAAAAACCTCATGATCAATAAAAGGTTCATTGTCATTAGTGCCATTCTTTATATAGCATGCTACCTTTTAATAGTTGTAAAGTTTGGAATGAAGGAAGCTGTAAATATGGTGTGGCCATTCATATCAGTTATGAAATTTGTGAACATACCCGGGTTTTTCTTTGAGAGCACAGAAATTGTAGGCCTTTGTTTTCAAATTGTTGTTACATTCACCTGCATATGCATACTTTCATATTTTACAAACCTTTCCATGCAGGAAACTTTCAAAACAAGAGAAAACGGCTACTTCATTTTCATTCAGATACCCATACTGTACCTGATGGCAGCGGCGCTTCCGGGAATGTACATGATGTTTCCGTACATACGCATACCCATTTATGCACTGAGTGCACTGAATTTCCTCATACCGTTGTTAGTAGCTTTAAAAGACAAATTAAGAGTGAAGAATGAAGAATTAAGAATTAAATGATGGTTTTGTGCATGGCACAAAATCAACCATAATTATTAATTCTTAACTCTTAATTCTTAATTAATAAAAGGGGTTTATATGAAAAATTTAAAATTAATATTAGTTGTTTTGGCAGCATTGATGCTGACAGGATGCTGGGACAGCGTGGAAATAAACAAGAGGGAATATCTGTTTGCTGTGGGAATAGACAAGGAAGGGGACACACTTAAGTTCACTGCTGAAATTCCCAAAATAAATGAAGGAAGTGAAGAACAAAGAATTATTTATTCCATGGAAAACAACAACTTTGCGGACTTTTACAACACAAGCTATCTTCATTCAGACAAGGCCATTTCAGACAGGTTAATGCAGGTTATAGTCCTTGGAGAGGAAACAGCAAAGGATCCGGAAATATTTAAAAAAATATTTGATGAAATACAAAGATCTCCTCAAATGAACAGAAGGGTCAAAATCTGCATTGCAAAAGGAAAGGCAGAAGACATTATAAACACAGAGATACCAAGCAATCCCATTGTGGGAAGATTTTTAAGCGACATGCTTGTGAAGCTTAAAAGGGAATCCTACCAGGATATATACACTTTTGATGAAGCAATACTTCATCTGGGTCAGACAGGAAATGCAATGATTCCTGTTGTTGAAATGAACGACAAGAGCCTTAAAATAGAAAGGGCGGCTGTAATCAAGGAATATGAGCTTCTTGGATTTTTGGAAACTGAAGAAGTGGAATCAATAATGCTTTTGTTGAATCCAACAAAGGCTAACATAAAGAACATAAACATTGAAGCTGACGAGAAGACTCTGGCTCTTGGGGCAGTGGATGTGAGCATGACGGAGGATATTGATTTAGACGGAGACAAACTAAGTGTTGATTACTATATTACATTGTACTGCTATGTGGATTCATTCATCATAGGTGATGACAGCCTTGCAGATGAAAATTTCATGAACAAGGTGAAGGAAGAGTCGTTGAAAAAAATTTCCGATACCACATATTCCACCATAGATAAGCTGCAGCATACATACAGGGCAGATCTTATCAGGATAAAGGATGATTTGTACAAATTTCACAAGCAGGATTATGAAAAAATAATGGATAAATATGATGAGGTTTTTGAAGCAGCCGACATAAATGTTCATTTCAAAATGGATATAAAAAGTATAGGGCTGGTAAAATAGGGGGAAAAATGAGTTACAGAAAGAAAATATTATATTCGGCAGCATTTGTATTAATGGCTGCACTAGTTTCATACAGTGTTGAATCATACATGGGAATGGCAAAAATAAATGAGAAAGTTATACGTCTTCACGTTATTGCAAACTCTGACAGCTTTGAGGACCAGCAGCTTAAGTACCAAGTCAGAAACAGCGTCATAACAACTTTCAATAACCAGTTTAAAAATATCTCTTCAAAAGAAGACAGCGAAAAAATTATAATTGAAAAAATAGGAGATATCAGGCAGGAAGCAGAAACAGTGATTAAAAATGAAGGTTATGACTATGAAGTGAACGTTTATTACGGAAATTACAAGTTTCCAAGGAAGCTTTACGAGGACATAGTCCTTCCGGAAGGTTACTATGATTCTGTGAGGATAGAAATAGGAATGGCCGAAGGGAAAAACTGGTGGTGTGTCATGTTCCCTCCTTTATGCTTTGTTGATTTCGGAAAGGATGAAAGCAAGCCGGTTTTTGAAGTCGATACTGAAGCGAAACTCAGAGAAGTGCTGACAGAAGAAGAAATCGAGAACATAAAAACAAAAAGGGGATTAGAAGAAATAAAGTTGAAATCAAAAATATTTGAGTTTATAGAAAAAGGCAAGGTTGAAAATACAGGACTTTACTCCACTGACCGTTCTAAAACATACGCAGAATCAATTTCAATTAAGAATTAATAATGAAGAATTAAGAATTATGGTAGGCTTTGTCATCTGCACAAAGTCATCATTCATTTTTAACTCTTAACTCTTAATTCTTAATTAATGAAAAGGTATATCCAGCTTCTTAATCTTATATTGTAGGGTTTGGCGGGGGACATTTATTAGTTTCGCTGCTTTTGCAATGTTGTAGTCTGTCTGCTCGAGAGCTGAAATTATAATTTCCCTTTCCACCTTGTCAACAGCAACGTTCAATGGCTGTATTACACTTGTATCCAGAGAACTTGAGTATGTCGGGTGATAATTTTTGAACTGGAAGGGAAGGTGTTCTTCTCTTATGAGGTCACCGTCATATAGGGACACAGCACTTTCAATGGCATGTTCCAGTTCTCTGACATTTCCAGGCCAGCTGTATTCCATGAAAATGTCCATTACTTCTTTGGAGATTCCGCTGAAAAACTTGCTGCACTTATCATTGTATTTTTTTATGAAGTGTTCAACAAGTATGGGTATGTCTTCCTTCCTTTTGCACAAATCAGGTATTACCAGTGTGATAACATTGAGCCTGAAAAATAAGTCCTGTCTTAGCTGCTTATTTTCAACCACTTCGTTTATTTCAGTGTTTATTGCTGAAATTACTCTCACGTCAACATCAACTGTGTTGCTTGAACCCACTCTCCTAACTCTTCCGTCCTGCAGAACTCTCAAAAGCTTTGTCTGAAGCTCCAGTGGCATGGAGTTTATTTCGTCAAGGAACAATGTTCCTCCATTTGCAAGCTCAAACAGCCCGGGCCTGTTTTCAGCACCTGTGAAGCTTCCCTTAACTGAACCGAACAAAATGCTTTCCAGAAGATTAGATGGAAGTGCCGCACAGTTTTGGGCAATGAAGGGCTTATGCTTACGGTTGCTTGAGTTGTGAATAGACTGAACAAAAAGTTCCTTTCCTGTTCCTGTGCTTCCTGCCACCATTACAGGTGAATCAGACATAGCAGCTTTTAAACCCAGGGATTTCAATTTAAGCATTTCCTTATTTTGACCTATTATGTCAAGGAAGTTGAATTTTGCCAGTGGTTTTGAAGTTTTTTCAAGGCTTTCACTTGTTTCATAAAGTTCACGCTGCAGATTTACAATTTTTTCTGACAATTCCCTAACTTTTGTGATATTTCGTGAAACTTCAAGAGCACCAACTACTTTGTTGTTGTAGGTGATGGGAAGTGTTGAGTTTAATGTTGAAATTTTATCACCCTTGTAATTTACAAAATTTTGTTCTACATTGTAAATGGGTTTGCCGGTTTTAAGCACTTTAAGAATGGTGCTTGTGTCAAATGAAAGGGAAGGGTATACTTCAAGAATGTGCCTGCCTATAGCCTTGTCCACATCTATTTCATCCAGCTGCTTGGCAGCAACGTTGTAATATACTATTTTTCCGCTTGCATCAACTATATGAATTCCATCTGTAATGATATTAATTGCTTGAATTAAAGCATCAAAATATTTAATTTCCATAGCTCTCCTCTTTAGCGCCTAAAATTAGGCATATAATGCCGAAAAATGGGCAACAATGTTCGTGTTTGTTGAAATGCGGCAATCTTTGTTTAAAATATATCAATTTTCAACTTGTTATAACTTTCTTCTGCGCCGCCAAAAGTAATCTTATATTCAACATATATTTGGCCTTTCCCAAATTCATTTAGTGAATTTTTATAAATTGCTGTAGTGAAATCAAGGTCAAATGTTCCATAGGGGGTGGTGTAAAGGTTGCTGTTCCTTGTATCCTGTTGAAACTCCATTTTGGAAGAATAAAGTCCAATCTTGGTCATAATCATTTTGTCTTTGTAAATTTTAAGCCTGGTCCTACTTCCCTTGTTTTCTGTTATATCGCTTTCATCATAGTTTACTGTGAAGCATCCTCCGTGGTGTTCAAGTACTGCTTCAGTGATAAGCTCTATGACATCTTCGTTTCCAGCTTCGTCAACAGTCTGTGTAGTGGTTATTTTCAATTTTACCTTGTCCAATTTATCATCTCCTGATCAGGTTTTATTCTATTATCATTATTGTAATGGATTTATTAATATTTTATTATTATTTCACAAATTGCGGTGTAAAATCAATAATTATGTTGTATACTGTTAATTATACCAAAGTTATAAGTGAAGAGCAATATCAAAAAGCTGAAAATTCGGCACTCAGCATTTTTTGATAAACTTTGTTAAAGTAAAAACACTGAAATATGCCTATTTTTATTTTTTTTTAAAGTTGGCATAATAATTGCACTATAATATTGTGAATATACCCAATATTCACCCAATAATAAGCATTAATATAGGAGGCGCTATGATTAAAAAAGGAAACCCATACGGAACTCACAGGGTTATAGAACCAAAAGGAGTGCTGCCACAGCCAGCTTTGAAAGTCGACAACACAATGGAAATATATGATAATGAAGTATTGATCAATGTTCAGACTTTAAATGTGGACTCAGCAAGCTTTACACAAATAAGTGATCAAGCAGGCGGTGACGTTGAAAAAATCAAAGAAATAATGAAGGGAATAGTTGCTGAAAGAGGAAAACACCAAAACCCTGTAACAGGATCAGGCGGAATGCTTATAGGCACAGTTGAGCAAGTAGGACCTGCATTAGAAGGAAAAACTGATTTAAAAGTTGGAGATAAGATTGCAACTTTGGTATCCTTATCCTTGACTCCATTAGTAATTGAAGAAATACTTGAAGTAAGAAAAGAAATCGACCAGGTAGACATTAAAGGCAAGGCAATATTGTTTGAAAGCGGAATTTATGCTAAAATACCTACAGACATTCCTGAAAATCTGGCTTTGTCAGTTCTTGACGTAGCAGGAGCACCTGCACAGACTGTTAAGCTTGTAAAAGAAGGAGATACTGTGCTTGTTCTTGGGGGCGCAGGAAAATCAGGCCTTCTCTGCTTGTATGAAGCAAAAAAATTAGCCGGTCCAACTGGTAAGGTTATTTGCTGGGCACACAGACAAAGCTCACTTGATACTGTTAAAGAGCTTGGTTTAGCCGATGTTTGCATAGCAGGAGATGCTACAGACGCAATTGAAGTTTACGAAAAGATAATGGAAGCTACAGACGGAAAACTTTGTGATTTAGTTATAAGCTGTGTTTCCAGACCAAATTGCGAAATGTCTGCAATCCTTGCAACAAAGGATGAAGGAACAGTTTATTTCTTCAGCATGGCAACTAGCTTTACAAAGGCAGCATTAGGTGCAGAAGGCGTTGGCAAAGACGTTAACATGATGGTAGGAAACGGATATTGTAAAGGACATGCAGAAATTTCTCTTCAAATAATGAGAGAAAGCAAAGAATTAAGAGACTTGTACACTAAATTATACGCATAATTTAAAGTAATATTTATAAATTCAAATACTAATTAAGAAATAATTCTTAATTAGTATTTCCATGCTAAAAATAATAAAATGGAGGGATCATAGTGGCTTATTACAATGAAATCGAACTCTGGAAGGATGTAAAACCTGAAGAGTGGAGCGACTGGAAATGGCAGGTTGAAAACAGAATCGACTCTGTAGAAAAAATCAAACAAATAATCAACATCACAAAACAAGAAGAAGAAGATATATCAAAGGTGCTGGAAAAATTCAGAATGGGTATAACACCATATTATGCAGCACACATGGATAAGGATGACCCGAGAGATCCTGTTAGAATGCAGGCTGTTCCTACATTTGCAGAAACTCATGTAAGTTCTGCAGACATGCTTGACCCGCTGCATGAAGATACTGACTCACCGGCTCCAGGACTTACTCACAGATATCCTGACAGAGTATTGTTTCTTATAACAGACCAATGCTCTATGTACTGCAGACACTGCACAAGAAGAAGATTTGCAGGACAGTGCGATGATGAAGTTTCCATGGAAAACATCGACAAATGCATCGAATATATCAGAAAAACTCCTGTAGTAAGAGACGTTCTTTTGTCAGGCGGAGACTGCTTGCTGGTTTCTGACGAAAAACTTGAATATATAATCAAAAAATTAAGAGAAATACCTCATGTTGAAATAATCAGACTTGGTTCAAGAACACCTGTTGTTCTTCCTCAGCGTATTACTGACAATCTGGTTAACATGTTAAAAAAATATCACCCAATTTGGCTGAACACTCATTTCAACCATCCAAAGGAATTCACTCCTGAATCTATGGAAGCTTTGAGAAAGCTTGCTGATGCAGGCATTCCATTAGGAAACCAGTCAGTATTGTTAAGAGGAGTTAACGACTGTCCTCATATTATGAGAGAACTTGTTCATAAACTTGTTATGAACAGAGTAAGACCATATTATATTTATCAATGTGACCTATCTCTTGGAATTGAACATTTCAGAACTCCTGTTGCAAAGGGAATTGAAATAATTGAGTCCTTGAGAGGACATACTTCAGGATATGCAGTTCCTACATTTGTTGTTGATGCTCCTGGCGGCGGCGGAAAGATTCCTGTAATGCCAAACTATGTATTGTCACAGTCAGCTGACAAAGTAATTTTAAGAAACTATGAAGGCGTTATAACAACATACACAGAACCACATCTTCCAGACATTGAATGTACATGCGATGTATGTCAGGGCAAGAAGTCAGATCCGTTAACAGGAGTAGCAGGCTTATTGCAAGGAAATGAATTAGCATTAGAGCCTACTAAACTGGCAAGAAGAGAAAGAGTTCACCACGAATAAAAAGTTAAGAATTAAGAATGAAGGAATAGAAATTAAGAATTAAGAGTGAAGAATTAAGAATTGAATGAAAGGATTTGTGCTTTGCACAAATCCTACCATAATTATTAACTATTCATTATTAATTCTTAATTGAGTAAAAAGGGGCTTTTATGAGACTAATTGATTCTATCAGACAAAATGGCTTTGAAACTGTATCCATAATCGGGCTTGCAAAAAATGCAGGTAAGACAGTGGCACTCAATTATCTCATAGAAGAGGCAGAAAACAACAATATTAAAATTGGAATAACATCAACAGGCAGAGATGGAGAAAATACGGATCTTGTGACGCAGACACAAAAACCTTCCGTCTACGTAAGGGAAGGTATGTATGCAGCAACAGCCAAAAAAACTCTTCTGCTGTCTGATGCAAAGACGGAAATACTGGAAACAACAGGAATAAGCACTCCAATGGGAGAAGTCATAATTGTCAAGGTAAGACAGGGAGGCAATATTCAGATTGCCGGGCCTGTTAATGTTACGGATATGAAGTACGTGGCAGGGCGATTAAAACATTTTGGGGCACAAATTGTTTTTATCGACGGAGCAATTGACAGAAAGGCTGTTTCATCACCTGCAGCAACCGATGCCTGTATAATGGCAACAGGAGCGGTTTTAAGCAGAGACATGAAAAAAGTCATTGAAAAGACGGCTCACGCAGTTGAGTGCTATACTTTGAAACAAACAACGGATGAAATTAAAAGGATAGTTTCAAAGAAGAACAAAACATGCATCATATTGCATGATGGAAGTGTGATTGTTCCTGAAATTAAAACAAGCATAACAGGGGGCAAAAAAATAAGCGAGCTTATTGATGAGAATGCTGCCTGTGTGTTTGTCAAAGGGGCAGTAACAACAGCTTTGCTGAAAGATTTATGGGAAAACAAATATTTAAGAGGCATTGAAGTAATAATAGAAGATGGTACAAAATTGTTCACGGATATTAATGTGTGGAATGAAATGAGACAAAAAGGTCTCAAGGTTGTAACGCTTAACAGCATAAATGTTGTGGCTGTAACCTTGAATCCTGTATCTCCTGCAGGGTATTTTTTTGACAGTGCCTTGTTCAGGGAAAGCATGGAAAGACATATTCCAGCAGTGAAAATAGTTGATGTGGTGTCGGGCGGTGATGCAGAATGAAGCGTTTTATGACAGAGAACACGGCTAAAAATATAAACTTTGATTATATTTTCAGCGAGGTTAAACCAATTACCGAATATGGTATCAAAAAAAAGCAGGAAGCTGTACCTTTTTTTAAGGGTCAAGAGGCAGATCTTAAGAATGAGTTCAATAAAATAAGGGCATTTATTGAAAACAGAAAAAGGCGTGATATCATTGACGTGCTCAAACATATCAAGAACATATATGAAACAATAGAGAGGGCAAACAAGAATCAGGTTTTAGATGAAGTTGAGCTTTTTGAAGTCAAGAATTTCCTGATTCAAGTGCAAAGACTGGATAAAATTTTAAGAGGCATATCCATAAATAATTTAAAGCAGCTTACACCTCTGCCGCAGCTCTATGAACTGTTGGATCCATCTCATGAAAATCTGAACACATTTTATATTTACGATGAATATACGGAAAAACTTAAAAACTTAAGAAATGAAAAAAGACAAGTTGAAAAAGACATTAAGAAGTTAAAAAATGATATAAAAGAAGATGTACAAAAAAAATACAACATCAAACTGAGCACAAGAGATGAAGCAACAATAAGCAAATCTCAGAAAGAAAAAGTCGAAGAAATGTCAAGAGACATAAATCTTCGTATATCAGGAGAAAACTATCTTAATGTGATTTTCAAAATCAAAAACAACGAGAGCATTGATTTACTGGAGCAAAAATACGAAGCTTTATCCAGGGAAGAAGAAGAAGAGGAATATAATATAAGGCAGGAAATTTCTTCTCAAATAAAAAAATATTATGGTGTGCTCATTGAAAATACCCGTGTCATAGGTGAAACGGATTATATAATTGCAAAAGCAAATTTCGCTCAGAAAACAAATTCCGTTGAGCCTGAAATAATTTCTGAGCTTCAATTGGATGTGAAGGGCGGAAGAAATCTTAAGCTTGAAAAGACATTGAAAGAAAAGCATATGGAATATGTTCCTGTTGATTTAAACTTAAGAAAAAACGTCATATGCATTACAGGGGCAAACATGGGGGGGAAGACTGTATCCCTCAGGATGATTGGACAAATTGCAGCCATGGCAAGCTACGGTATGTTTGTGCCGTGTGAGTATGCAAAATTATGTCTTTTCGATCACATATATATATCAGTTGGAGATGATCAGTCCATTGAAAAAGGACTTAGTACCTTTGGTGCGGAAATAGTGAATTTAAAAGAAGCGTTGGAGAATTCTCTTGACAGGTGTCTTATTTTGGTGGATGAACTTGCAGGAGGTACTAATCCAAAGGAAGGATATGCAATCACAAAGGCTGTTGTCAACTATCTTAAAAAGAAGGATTGCATAACGGTGCTCACAACACATTATGACAATGTTGCAAATGATGATGAAGTTCAGAATTTGCAGGTTGCCGGGCTGAAGCTTCCTGATGAGGCTGATTTATTTGTAAACAGAAGCATTGAACAAATATCCAAATATATGGATTACAGGCTTATTGAAGTTAAATATAAAAGCGATATTCCAAAGGATGCACTGAGAATTGCAAGCATAGCAGGCATTTATCCTGAAATTATCGAAGATGCAGAGAATTATATTAATTAAGAATTAAGAGTTAAGAATTAAGAATTGAATGAGAAATTAAGGCAAAGCCTTAATTCAACCATAATTCTTAATTATTCATTAATCACTCTTAATTACAAAAAAGGGAGGTAACATGGAAAGCAAATTAAACCTTAATCAAGGACTCATTGACAGCGCGCGTTCAGCTGCAAAAAACATAGCTGAAAATGTACAGCAGTTTATAGATAAAAACACAACTGTAACAGTTGAAAGAACAGTGGCAAGACTTATGGGAGTTGACGGCGTTGACGAAATCGACAAACCTCTTCCAAATGTACTTGTTGACAACATCAAGGAAGGCGGTGGACTGTCAAGAGGAGTAGCATTCTGGATTGGAAACGCTATGGTAAACACGGGACTCACTCCTCAGGAAATAGCAGAAAAAGTCAGTGCCGGCGAAATAGATATCACAAAGCTTCCAATTGCTGATGAGAAAAAAATCATGGATGCTGTTTATGAAACTGCAAAAATGATGGTTGAAAGAATAAAAAACAACAGGGCAAAAAGAGAAGATTATTTAAATACAATAGGTGAAGGACAGAAACCTTATCTATATGTAATAGTTGCTACAGGAAACATCTATGAAGATGTTCTCCAGGCTCAGGCTGCTGCAAGACAAGGAGCTGACGTTATTGCAGTTATACGTACAACTGCTCAAAGCTTGTTGGACTATGTTCCATACGGACCTACAACTGAAGGATTTGGAGGAACTTTTGCAACTCAGGAAAACTTCAGAATAATGAGAAGAGCTCTTGACGAAGTCGGTGAAGAAATAGGAAGATACATTAGGCTCTGCAACTACTGCTCAGGCCTTTGCATGCCTGAAATAGCAGCAATGGGAGCAATGGAAAGACTTGATGTTATGCTTAATGATGCATTGTACGGAATTCTTTTCAGAGACATCAACATGCAAAGAACTCTTGTTGACCAGTATTTCTCAAGAATAATCAACGGCTTTGCAGGAATAATCATAAATACAGGTGAAGACAACTACCTTACTACAGCTGATGCAGTTGAAGAAGCTCACACAGTGCTTGCTTCTCAGCTTATAAACGAACAGTTTGCTCTTAAGGCAGGGATTCCTGAAGAACAAATGGGATTAGGTCATGCATTTGAAATGAACCCAACTTTGGAAAACGGATTTTTGTATGAGCTTGCACAGGCACAGATGGCAAGAGAAATATTCCCTAAGGCTCCATTGAAATACATGCCTCCTACAAAATTCATGACAGGAAACATATTCAGAGGACATTTGCAGGATGCACTGTTCAATTTCATATCAATCTGGACACACCAGGGTATTCAGCTTCTTGGTATGCCAACTGAAGCAATTCATACTCCTCATCTTCAGGACAGAATGCTTTCAATTGAAAATGCACAGTACATTTTCAACAATGCAAGAAACATAGGCGATGAAGTTGAATTCAAGAAAGACGGAATGATTCAGAAGAGAGCTCAGGAAGTTCTCGCCAAAGCTGAAAGCCTCTTGAAGGACATCGAAACTGAAGGAATTTTCGATACAATTGAAAAAGGAAAGTTCGGCGGAGTTAAGAGAAGTTTCACAGGCGGAAAAGGACTTGCAGGAGTTGTGGAAAAAGATGAAAAATACTTTAACCCATTTATTGATTTGATGCTTGGAGGTGTGAAGTAATGGAAGGAATTCAAAAAGTTGATTTAACAAATGTAAAACCTTATGGTGACACATTAAATGACGGAATGGTTCAGATGAGCTTCACATTGCCTGTACCATACGGAGACGAAGCAAGCGAGGCTGCAAAGCAGCTGGTTTCCAAAATGGGATTTGACGAGCCTGCAGTTGTTTATTCAAAGGACTTGGGCGTTGGCTACACATACTTTGTAATGTACGGTAAATGCACTCACACTGTTGACTACACTACAATTGAAGTGCCAAAAGTAGACATTGAGTTCATGGACAGACACCAGGTTGAAGATTATATAAAAGAAAACATTAAAAGAGACGTTGTTATTGTAGGAGCATGCACAGGAACAGATGCTCACACAGTAGGAATTGACGCCATCATGAACATGAAGGGCTTCGATGGAAATTATGGACTTGAAAGATACAACGGAATTGAAGCAATAAACCTGGGAAGCCAGGTTCCAAATGAAGAACTTATTGCAAAAGCCATAGAATTTAAGGCAGATGCAATTCTGGTATCACAGGTTGTAACACAAAAGGACGTACACATAGCAAATCTTACTCAGCTTGTTGAAATGATGGAAGCTGAAGGGTTGAGAGATAAAATGATTCTTGTGTGCGGAGGACCTCGTATTTCTCACGAACTTGCACAGGAACTTGGATATGATGCAGGATTTGGTTCAGGCAGCTTTGCTAATCATGTTGCAACATTTGTTGTAAAACAAATAGTTGAGAGAAACTTGATATAAACGATATAATTATAGTAGGAGTAATGCTCCAGCGGAATGGCAAGCCATTCCGTTTTTTTTATTTATGGATAACATAACAGTGTACTTTATTTTCCAGATTTGTAGGGGCGGACCTAGTGTCCGCCCGGGGTTGAGCATCAAATTTCAGCTGTTTTACCTTGATAAAAAATTTTCATATTTATGGAAATCCATATTCGTATAATGTATAATGTACATAAAAGAAGCAGGAGATTTGTATGGAAAAATATAAGAAATTTTTATACATCCTAAAGGCTGTAATATTCATATCATTATTCACATCTGCGTTGTACTTTGAAAGTGCAAAAAAGCAGCGTCTTATTATATTATGTTTATTGTTCATTGCTTTTCTTGTGACTAACATGGGTAAATACTTCATTAAAGATAAAAAGAGAGTTTATCTCATGTCTTTTGCAGCGGACACAGCACTTATTTATTTAATTGAATTTAACTCAAGACTTCTTATCAATTACTTTTTTCACTCATTTTACATAATTGTACTTCTTGAAGCAACGCTTACATTACAACTTACAAAGGGAATAATACTTGGAACATTGATTGTTCTCGTTTCAATGATTAAGTACATATACTTGATTTACTATAAATTCAATTTATCAAGCGTGTCTCAGATGATGTTTTTTTTCATGATTAATATTTTAATCCTTATCATCGCATCTTTTGCTCAACAAAACAAGCAGGAGAAGGAAAAAAAGGACGTGCTCTACAAGGAGCTTCTGGATGCCCACAGAAAATTGAGAGAATATACTGATGAAGTCAACCGTCTTTCTGTGATTGAAGAAAGAAACAGAATTGCAAGAGACATTCACGACAATCTTGGACATAACATGACTGCGTTGATAATGCAGCTACAGATGGCGGAGCATTACATGAAGACAGGTTCAGGCAAGACACAGGAAATGCTTCAAAATTCCATACAAACAGCAAGGGACAGCCTTTCCTCAATAAGGGAAGTTGTTGAAACTTTAAGAGGAAAAGAGAGAATAGTATCACCGGAAAAAGCAGTAAGGACACTTATTGATGAATTTTCGCAAAAAACCGGTGCGGAAATAAATTTAAATATAAGCGGAGAAGTAATAAATGATGTGAAAGCAGGAACTGCCCTTTACCACATATTGCAGGAAAGCCTCACAAACTCCGTGAGACATGGAAGCGCCACAAAAATTGAAATTGAGCTTGATTATTCAGAAACTTCTGTAAGTTTTTCCATCAAGGACAACGGCAGAGGTTCTGAAAACATAAAAGAAGGTTTTGGAATGAAGGGAATTCGCGAAAGGGTAGAGGATTTTAAGGGCAGTGTAGAATTTCAGTCTCATGATGGCTTTTATGTAAAAGGAATTCTTTATTTGGAGGATGTATGATAAAGTTACTGTTGGTTGATGATCAGGATATATTACTTGAAGGATTAAAACTAATACTTGGCATGGAGGAAGACATAGAAATTTCAGGAACTGCCAACAACGGTAAAAAAGCATATGAATTTTGCAAGTGGAACATGCCGGATGTTGTTCTAATGGATATTCAAATGCCTGAATTAAACGGTGTTGAGGTGACAAAGATGATTCACCGTGATTTTCCTAAGGTCAAAGTAATAGTGCTTACAACATTCAATGATGATGAATATATTTATGATGCCTTGAAAAACGGAGCTTCCGGCTATATGTTAAAGGATACTTCTCCTTCTGAAATTGCCAGGGCTGTGCGCACTGTGTATAACGGCGGAGCCCTCATTCAGTCGGAGGTTGCTGTAAAGGTAATAGACAAATTTTCAGAGCTTGCTAAGGAAAAAAGGGAAAAAAGTATAGATCCTAGAGCAGATTTGTTGACGGACAGGGAAAAAGACATCTGTCGTCTCATAGCAGAGGGAAAAAACAACAAGGAAATTGCAGATGAATTATTTTTAAGCCAAGGCACTGTTAAAAATCACATAACAAGGGTTTTAATAAAGCTTGACCTTAGGGATAGAACACAGCTCGCAGTCTTCACAATCAAAAATGATTTGTAGATATTAATTAAATGTTAGATTTTTCTAGGGGGCGGACCTTGTGTTCGCCCTTGTCAGTAAGAAAAATAATGTGCCAAAAGTCATGCTTCACAACTTAATTATGTGATTTGCGATACTAGAAAACTACTTTAAATAAATATAAAATGGTATTGTAATATAATAAAACCTACAGGAGGGTATTATGAAAAGAATATTATTTGCAGCATTGGCACTTATGCTTATGATTTCACTGTCAGCATGCAATACCAGCAGTCTTGAAGAATATAAACAAGCATCGGAGAAAACGAATCAGATTACAAGGGGCAAAGTTTCAGGAGAATTTGCAACTAAAATTGAACTCAACACTGAAAATTTGACTGCTGAAGAAATAAAGGAACTTAATTATTACAAGGACATGAAGGGAAGCTTCAATGTTTCCTACGACGATGAAGCAGGAAAAAGCATATTCAGAAATTATCTCAACATGGGAGGCCTTGGATTTGATTTTGAAGTGTTCATAAACGGTGAAGAAATGTTTATGAAACTTCCGGTGGTTGGAAAATACATGAAGCTCGATGAAGTAGAGGCAAATGTTAATGTTGAAGAAAATGAAGAGATTATTTCAGAAGAAACCATTGATTTTATAACACAAAAATGGATCAGCCTCATGAATGATGACGATGTTTTCAAGGGGAAGGATATTGTCCTTACAACTCCAGACGGAGAAGTCAAAACAACTGAGTATGAAATAAAATTAAATGATCAGCAGATAAAAACCCTGGTCAAGGAAAGCACTGACATACTTGCAAGGGATGAAAAGCTTAATAGTTTCTATAGGAAATATATTGAGAAAAGTTCAGAAGAATCAAATGTAAAATCTTTTGAAGGCATTCTTGCAGAACTGAAAACTGGCATAGACAATTACAACATTGAAAGCTTTATATATACTGCATATGTTGATATAGACGGATATATTGTAAATGAAACATTTGAAATTTCTGCAAGTGTTATTGACCCGGATGAAAAAGAGATTAAGGGGCTCAGTTACAAACTGAATTTGAACAATTTTGACATCAATAAGGAACAAAACTTTGATTTTCCTGTCTTGTCAAATGATAATACGCTGAGTGTTGATGAAATGGATGAAAGTATGCCTGACATGATGAAGAACTTGTTCAATAATGAAGATTAGGGGTGTGTTATGTTAAAAGTTGAAAATTTATATAAAAATTTCGGAAAAGTCAATGCTGTTGACGGAGTCAGCTTTGAGGTGAAAAAAGGGGATGTGTTTGGGCTGCTGGGACCAAACGGTGCAGGAAAGTCCACAACTATATCTATGATTTCAACATTGCTGGCTCCTTCTTCAGGAGAAATATTGTACGATGGAAAAAGTATATTTGATAACCAGAAGTCAGTCAGACAAAGACTGGGGGTTGTTCCCCAGGAAATAGCTCTTTATCCTACCCTTTCCGGATATGAAAACCTCAGGTTTTGGGGAAGCATATATGGACTTAAGGGAGATGAACTTAAGAAAAGAATTGATGAAGTTTCTGATATAATTGAGCTTAACGGAAGATTGAAAGACAGGGTTGACAAATACTCAGGAGGAATGAAGAGGAGGCTCAACATCGGAGCTGCCCTCCTTCACATGCCTGAGATGCTCATAATGGATGAACCCACCGTTGGTATAGATCCTCAATCAAGAAACCACATACTTGACACAGTTTTAAAACTTAACAATCAAGGCATAACAATAATCTACACCAGCCATTACATGGAGGAAGTGGAATATCTTTGCAACAAGGTTTGCATCATGGATGAAGGAAAGATTATTGCTTCCGGCAGTCAGGATGAGCTTGTGGAAATGATTAGAGAAAAAACACAGATAAATGTGAGACTGAACAGAGTGGATGCCATGATTTCTGAAAGGTTAAAAGAAATCAAAGGTGTGTCTGATGCAAGGATTTCTGATGACACCGTTGTGCTCCACGGAGAAAATGCCGATACTCTTCTTGCTGACATTGCATTGAAGGTTTCAGAAAACGGAATGTTTATAAAGTCAATTGATGTCAAAAAACCCAATCTTGAAGCAGTGTTTCTTCATTTGACGGGAAAAGCCCTTAGGGATTAAGGTGAGCGTATGAAAATGTTAAGCATTATTATTAAGGATTTACGAACAATTTTAAGCGATAAACATGCAGTTGCAATAATAATAATCATGCCGCTCATATTGATGACAATATTGAGTTTTGCTTTGAAGTCTTCATTTTCTGACGGTGACTATTTTGATGAAGGCGTGAAGATTGCAGTTGTGAAGCTGTATGACGGGGAAGAGGATTCAAGGATGTTTGATGAAACCTTAAGAAACGGTATTTTTTCAAAAAACATGGGGGAAGAAACTATCACAGAGCTTGGAGATTCTAGCCGTGATGTTGATCCTGAAAAAATATTCTTTGAAGAATTTCTTGGAAGCGATGAGGTTTCAAAAATAATATCATACCAAGTCGAGGATGAAAAAACTGCAATGGAGCTTCTTGATAAAAAAGAAGTATCGGCTGTGGTGACTCTTCCGGAAAAATTTGTGTATGACATGAAAGTAAACCTTGTCACTCCGTTCAGAAACAATGTTGACATCAAGGTTGAGGTGCATCCAGATAAAAGCATTGAAGGGGTAGTAGTAAAATCAGTGATGGAGTCTTACTCCAGTGCAATTGCATCAGTTATCATAGGTAAGAATGTTATTATTGAAGAAGCAATGGCTAATGGTGTAGGCGAACTTAAGAATTTAGACATTGTAATGGAAGAACTTACAAATGTGCTTGAACATATGGACATTGAAATAAAGGATGTTGTGGTTGAAGAAAGAAAAAGCATAACAAGCGCAGATTACTATGCTGCTGCCATGATGTCCATGTTTATTCTCTTTTCTGCAGGTCATGGGGGGAGAATGCTTCTGGAGGAAAAGGAAAATAAGACATATGGAAGGATGATAATGGCAGGAACATCAAAGTTCAGCATTTTGTCGGGAAAGTTTGTGGTTGTGCTTTTGCTTTGTTCAATACAAATAACAATAATGATAATCTACTCTCACTTTGCTCTCAAGGTTCAGTGGGGAAGCATTGTAAATACTGCAATTATTAGTGCTGCTGCAGCATTTGCTGTTGCAGGGCTAGGAGCATTCATTGCTTCTGCAACTTTCAGAGCAGGCAACTTCAAACTTGCCAACACATTTGAATCTGCAATCATACAGGGGATGGCTCTTCTGGGTGGAAGTTTCTTTCCCGTAGATGTTATGCCTAAAGCAATTCAAAACTTAAGCTTCTTGTCCTTGAACGGATTAGCACTTAAATCTTATATTAAGGTCATGACGGGGTATGGGCTTAATGATGTAATAAAAAATGTTGCGGCTCTTGGTTTAATAGGAATTGTATTTTTAATTCTATCTGTTGCAATTTTAAGTGGAAAGGAGGAACATTATGTTAAGCATAATAAAGTTAAGACTGTTAAGGCTTAAGGACGACGTGCTGGTTTTTGTGCTCATGACCGGAATGGCACTTGTGCTGACGGCTGTGTTTGGAATTTCATTCAATACCTACAGACCTGAAATTATGATAGTCGATGAAGATAAAAGCAACTATTCAGAAATGCTCATTGACGAGCTAAGAACAAATAATTCTTTTAATTTTGTTGTGACTGACATGGATGAAGCCTCTAAAAGTGTTCAGGAAGGAAACGTAAGCGTGGCGATGGTTGTTTACGACGGGTTTGAAGAAAGTCTCATTTCAGGCAGTGAAGTGTCACTTGGATTTATAAAAATAAAAGATGACACAATGATTCTCACCCTTCAGCAGGCAGTAACAAGCATTGCTTCAAAAATGGCAGGTGCAGTTAAAGTTGCAGATATTACGGCGGATTATATCAGTTCTCAGGATAATATGGCGGATACTGAAGCTGTAAGAGCCAAGACATATGCAGGTGTCATGGATTCATGGAAGTACAAGAATCCTATGAATGTAATATCCACTATTGCCCATACAAAAAACCAGTCCGGTTACGACGGTATGAAGCATACTATGATAGGATTTACATTGTTTTTTTCCATGTACACCATGGTGTTTTCAATAGGAACAATATTAAGCGACAAGCAGTACAAAACTTGGGAGAGGATGCTCATATCTCCGGTTTCAAAGATTTCTATACTTGGAGGAAGCATGACAGTAGCGTACTTGGCAGGAGTTGTTCAGATGGGAGTGCTGATTTTGTGCGGAAACTACCTGCTTGGAGTTGACTGGGGAAACAGTATGTCCGGAGTATTGATGGTTGCAGCTGCATTCATATTTGCAGTAACATCTCTGGGGCTTATGATGTCTGGTTTTGTAAAGACACAGGCTCAGCTTGGTGCAATTGTGCCGGTTGTCTTGACCAGCACATCCATGCTTGGTGGGTGCATGTGGCCTCTTGATATAGTCAACAACAAGGCTCTATTGTTCCTGGCAGAACTTACACCTCAAAAATGGGCTATGCAGGGAATAGAAGGAATAGCAAGCAAGGGAATGGGATTTGAAGCGGCAGTATTTCCAACAATAGTGCTCATGGGTATGGGAGCAATCTTCTTCATAGCAGGAGTCAAGACTTTAAAAACTGAGTAAGCGTAATGTAAATTATTAAGCAGTCTTGTACCTGTCTCAAACTATTGACAAACCTTATTTTCTACAATTTTGTAGGGGAGGACCTCGTGTCCTCCCGTGTTTTTAATTCAAAAATTTTGTAATCTTTCGTTCGGGATGACAGTAGTGCTCTTCTACATCATTGAATCAATTTTGTAATCATATGGGGGTGGTTTTGTACCTACCTTTTTTTTATTTGCAGTTAAAATGTTAATAAATATTTCTAAAATACCATATACTGTGGACAACTTTTAAATTCAGCAGGATATATTGTCCAATTTGCATATTTTCGTTTAATATTAAAGTTGAGGGGTATATGTAAATTAAAGTGATTATTTAAAGGAGGATATATGGATTACGCTGACAAAATTAATATAGATAAATACAAGGTGCCAACAGAAAAGCTTAAGAAAATCTGCATGACTGAAGATGAACTTAATTTCTGCGGTTCATCAAAGGAAGTAAATTTTCCAAAGGGAGTCATCGGACAGGACAGGGCGGTAAAGGCAATGGAGTTTGGTCTTTCTATGAATGCCGCCGGCTACAATATATTTATTCTCGGCCACCAGGGAACAGGAAAGAGCACATATGCTCAATCAGTTGTAAACAATGAAGCCGCTAAGGGAAAAATACCTGGAGACTGGTGCTATATAAATAATTTCAACGAGTGGGATAAACCGCTGGCAATAACTCTTCCTGCAGGCCAGGGGAAAATTTTTCAGAAAGATATGGAAAAATTAATAGCAAACCTTGCTGTTTATATACCAAAAGCATTTGAAGGAAGCAATTTTCAGCAGCAGAAGGAAACAATAGTTCAAAAGGTGAGCGAAAAAATGGCATCCATATTGAGAGACATTGAAAAAATGGCCGTAACTGCAGGTTTTGGAATACAGCAGGCAGGAACAAAGATACTTTTGATCCCCCTCAAGGACAACAGGCTCATAACACCTGATGAATACAATCAGCTTCCTGTGGATACAAAGGAAAAAATTGAAATAAACAGAAACAAGCTTGCCAAGGAAATTGATGACCGCATACGTGAAGGACAGGTTTTGCAGAGAATTTCCGAGGAACAGACAACAGAGCTGGAAAAACAAACTGCACATGCTGCAGCAGAACCTCTTATTAATCAGCTTAAAGAAAAATACAAGGAAATACCGGCAATTGTCGATTATCTTGACAAGGTGCTTAAAGACGCCGCTGAAAATCACAGCATATTCAGCAGTGTGCACCACATGGTAAATGATGAAGTAGCTACTGAAGCTCAGGAAGAAACTGAAACAACCGATGAAGATGATGAAATGTTATTTGACGGCAGATTTTTTGAATCTAAAGACATCAAGGACCCATTTGTAAGGTACAAGGTCAACTTGTTTGTAAACAATGAAAAAGCAACAGGAGCTCCCGTAATCATAGAAAGTAATCCTTATTACTACAATTTGTTTGGGAAAATAGAATACAAGAGCCTTATGATGACCACAATGACTGATTTTACAATGATAAAAGCAGGAGCATTACAAAGAGCAAACGGTGGATATCTGATTCTCCAAGCAAAAGATCTCCTCATGGACCCATATGCCTGGGATGCACTTAAAAAGGCTCTTAAGTACAAACAGGCTGTTGTGGAAAATATCGGTGAACAAACCAGGTTTGTGCCTACAGTGACATTGAAGCCTCAGCCCATACCTCTTGATGTTAAAGTAATATTGGTTGGAAGTTATATGTACTACTACCTCTTGTCTTCCGATGAAGATTTCAAGAAGCTGTTTAAGGTGAACGTGGACTTTGATGTTGAAATGGACAGAAACCAGGAAAATATAAGGCAATATGTTTCATTCATAGGCTCAGTGTGTGAAAAGCAGCACTTGAAGCATTTTAACAACAGGGCATTGGCAAGAGTGGTTGAAATGGGCTCTAGACTTGCTGAAAATCAAAACAAACTTTCAACCAGATTCAATGTGGTGAGCGAAATAGTGTATGAATCATCAGCGCTGGCTGAGGCAGACAATTCGGAATTTGTGGATGCATATCATGTAGACAAGGCAATAAAGAACAAAAAATACCGCTCCAACATGCTGGAAGAAAAAATGCAGGAACAGATTCTTAATAAAAAGGTTTTAATAGACACAGAAGGAGCCGTAGTGGGCCAGGTCAATGGTTTGTCTGTAATGGATGCGTCGGGATATGCTTTTGGAATTCCTTCAAGAATAACCGCAAGGACGTACACTGGACGACAGGGAATAATCAACATTGAGAGAGAAACACAAATGAGCGGCAACATCCATTCAAAGGGAGTGCTTACCCTTAACGGCTATCTTGGAGGAAAATTTGCACAGGAAAAACAATTTGGACTTACAGCTCAGGTTACATTTGAACAGCTTTACGGAGGAGTTGAAGGTGACAGCGCTTCAAGTGCAGAACTATATGCAATTTTGTCAAGCCTATCAAATGTTCCCATAAAACAAAACCTTGCTGTGACCGGATCAGTTAATCAGATGGGTGAAATTCAACCCATTGGAGGAGTTAACGAAAAAATTGAAGGATTTTTTGATATATGCTCCATTAAGGGACTCACAGGAAACCAGGGAGTTATAATTCCTGAAAGCAATGTTGACAACCTTATGTTAAAGGATGAAGTTGTTGAAGCTGTGGTTAAGGATGTCTTTCACATTTATGCGGTAAAAACCATAGAGGAAGGACTTGAACTTCTTACAGGTGTTGAAGCAGGAGAAAAAGGTGTATACGGTGATTATCCAATGGACAGCATTTTCTACCTGGCAGACCAGAAGCTGAGCGAATATAACAGAATACTGGCAAACAATTCAGACAAGTAAAAATACCGTCAGTCAGAACAAATCTGCATGAATACAACGTTCATAGCTCAATATGTAGGGGCGGACCTCGTGTCCGCCCGCAAGTTATAAATGAAAAAACTTGTAGCTATGTCATCCTGAGCCGAAGGCGAAGGATCTCATCTTTTATCTTTTATATTTCGATTCTTAATTCTTAACTCTTAATTATTGACCGTTTTCTTCAACACTGCTTCTTACAAGGTCCAAAGCAGAAGTAGCCGCTCTATCCCTGATAATTTCGCGGGAGCCGGTATTTTTTATTTTCATAACATTGAACTTGCCCTTGTAGTATACACATATATAAACCAATCCAACAGGTTTTTCTTCTGTGCCGCCGTCAGGGCCAGCCACTCCAGTCGTTGATACACCTATGTCTGTGCCTGCAGCCTGAGCAGCACCATATGCCATTTCCTTGGCCGTTTCTTCGCTTACTGCACCAAACTGGTCCAATGTTTCCCTTTTAACCTGCAGTGTGTTCATTTTGGCTTCATTGCTGTATGTAACAAAACCTTCCATGAAGACTTTTGAAATACCGGGATAACTTACTAATCTGGAAGCTAACATTCCACCTGTGCATGATTCAGCTGTTGCTATGGTTATATTTTTCTCTATCAATAGCTCTGCAGTCTTATCTTCAACCTTGCCTGTTTCTGTTACATATGCGTTGTTTTTGCCAAATCGGTTGATGAGTTCTTCTTTCACCGGTTCTATAAGCTCCATGCATTTTTCCTTGCTGTCTGCTTTTGCTGTTATTCTGAAAATTACCTTGCCTGCGCTGGCATAGGGAGCAATTGTGGGATTAGTCTGATTTTCAATGATGTCCAAAATCAATTCTTCGGCAGCGGATTCACCTATATTTACAACAACAAGCTTCTCACCGTAAACCACCTGATTTGAAAATTGCTTCAGATAAGGTATGACCTCATTGTCCATGAGAGGCTCCATTTCCTTGGGAGGTCCCGGAAGCAATATACCTATTTTTATGTTTCCTTTGCTGTCTTCACCTTTTAATATGCATGCGTTGGCAGTGCCGTTGGTATTGTTCAATATAATTGAACCCTTTGGGAAATATGCCTGCCTCATGTTGTTCTTGGGAAAGTCTTTTCTGAAGCGGGAGTACATTTCCTTCACATGATCATAACTTTTTTCGTCATAAACCATTTCAACATTGAAGTATTCAGCCAATGCTTCCTTTGTAATATCATCCTGGGTGGGGCCGAGTCCTCCTGTGCATATTACAATGTCAGCTCTTGAAAATCCTATGTCAAAGCCTTTTTTAATCCTGCCGGGATTGTCTCCAACAACAGACTGATAGTGTACATCAATGGCTATTTCAGCCAGTTTTTTTGATATATATTGGGCATTTGTATTGACAATATCTCCATGCAAAAGCTCAGTACCTACACAAAGTATTTCAGCATTCATTATTTTCCTCCAATAATTGTAAATTACATAAAACTAATATAGTTCAAAATACATTATAACACAACACATAGTTTGTAACTGTAAAAATATATCGCTTTCAATCCGTAGGGGAGGACCTCGTGTCCTCCCGCAGAATTAAACAAAATCTAAAAATTCAATCACGCAGGGACGGGTCATGTTCCCGCCCGCATTTATCATTACGTATATTAAAACCAACAAAACTTTCAAATAAAATCACGTAGGGGAGGACCTTGTGTCCTCCCGCATAAATCTATACTTTTATTTCGTCAACGCAGCATATTTCTCAACATCTCCAAAAATCTCATTATCAATTTCAGCGGCCTTTTCGGCAAAAAACAACCCTGTACTCTTTGCATGCTCCCATACTAGCTCATGGAACAAATTGTCTGGATGCTGCTTCCCTCCTTCAACAAAGGGAGACAACTCTATGCAAAATGCCGGTCTTTTCATTCTTGCCCTGAACCAGTTTTCAAAACCGCAGCCATAAATTTTTGGATCCATGCTGACTTTAGTTTTTCTGTAAATGTACTTTTTATTTAACTCATCCATAATTTTTTCGTCAAGGCCTTTAAACATACCGTGAGTTCCGCTGTCAGCCCAGAATGTGCAGTTGCCGGAGCAGTGATAAGTAACCATGAGGGAAAAATGATTTTCATTACAGAAGTCTATTAGGGCTAATGTTTCAGGCTCGCTGCTTGCTGTAAATCCCTTGAAGCGGTCTGAGCATGGTATTTCCGTTCCGGGAACACAAGTCCTTATTTCCCAGTTTCCGTCATTAAAATTCTTGTTTATATCAATACCGTTTGCATTTGCCTTCCAATAAGTGTGATCCTCTCCCCATATCTGCATAGTTTTAAGTTTTTCATAATTTGAAGAAGCTTCGATTCCATGATGTACAATGTTCAGCCCATCAGGATTTGCCACAGGTACAAAAAACGAATCAACAGCATCAATTAATTTCCTGGCATCATAACCTTCATAATCTTTTCTTTCACTATAGCAGTAGCAGTAATAATCAATCATCTTCATGCAGAGCATTACGGAAAAATCCTCGCGGGCATGAATCCCTCCTGTAAAAAGTACCGAAGGCTTTGTTTTTTGATTAAACCCGGAAGCTGTCATTCTGAGCGTTAGCGAAGAATCTCTCTTTTCATTTCCAGCCTTAGTACTGATGCCATTCTGCTCGAAACGAAATATCCCATCCCTGTCATCACAAAATCCCCCACTCGTGTAATTCTGAGCATAGCGAAGAATCTCATCTTTTCCTCCGCTTATCTTTAAAGCAACAATGTCTCTTCCTTCAACAGATTTGCCAATAGACTCCATACTTAAAATATTACTGTACTTGCTGCAGAGCTTATCCATATCTTCATATATTTTATCCAGATAATACGTATCAGATGTATCAACTATGAACATTGCAATCTCCTCATCATTTGTAATATGTTTATTATAATATAAAAGTTTTCAATTATACAATAAATTTAAAACAACAAAACCCATTGCATTAAAACCACAAAACTTCCGATCATCATTCTGTAGGGGCGGACCTCGTGTTCGCCCGGCTTTAATATTTGATTAAATCATGAGCCTATCTAGTATCTCATCTTTAATATTGTAAACCAAATCTATAAATGTTATAATAAAGCAAAATAAAAAGGGGTTGAGCATATGCTGTTTTCCAACATGAATTATAAAACCAGAACATTGAAGATAATCAGTCTTTCACTTACTTTGGCGGGTATTATATTTATACTGGCGGCAGAATACATTGGCAGCATAGCAATACGCCTGGCCATGCTTTCTGTCTTGGTCTACAACCTGGTAAACATTAAAATGACGTACAAATACTTAAAAACCAAAGAGAAAATAAATTATGCAGCTTTAGTTACTGCAGCAGTTCTAGGCTTGTTCAGACCAGAACTAATAATGTTCATAACTGGAATATTGCTATTGATATTAACTGTTCCTATATATTTTAACGCCATAAGAAAAAGCGACTATTCTGATGTAATAATGCTCATAATCTCAGGTGCTGGAATATTATTTGCTTCATATTGCATAATAAATTCTAAAGCAGCATTAAACACTGTAATCATTATAATAGGAATAGCAATGACAATTCTTGGATGTCTGTCACTATTTGAAGCACTGTACTCAAAGACAGACGATAAGGGCAGCGATTCAGGCGACAACATTGAACATACCTTCGAAAACATAACAGATAAATAATGTTTATATTTGAAATTTAAATTATTATAGCCATTTAGTAGGGGAGGGTCTCGTGCCCTCCCGTTTCAATTCTCTTATTTGACATCTTATGTTCACATCCCTCCAACTTCATAAATCGACACATTTCCCACCAATCAAGGACAATCTCCAGGAAAACATGTACATGTAACATTACTGTAATATTAAACTCAAAAACCTATGCTATATTATATACATAGGCACGCTGGCACTTATGCCGTGAATATTACAATAAAATTACATTAATCTCATTAATGTTGACTTGTCAATATCTCGGTGTTATAATACTTTAGTCATTGTGCTGACACAATGAGAGGTGCAGGGGACCTAAACACCCACAAACAAATTTCATAGGAGGAAATAAAGAATGAAAAAAGTATTATCACTTGTTTTGGTAATAGCAATGGTATTATCAAGCATGAGCTTTGCATTCGCAGGCACATTTGAAGATGTAACTGGCGATTACGAAACTGCAGTTGAAGCATTATCTGCATTAGGCGTAATCAAAGGTTATGAAGACGGAACATTCAGACCTGAAAAGACTATAACTAGAGCTGAATTAGCTAAAGTATTAGTTGAAGCTTTAGGTTATGGAAAATTAGTAGCAGGAGCAACTAGCAACTTTACTGACACTCAAGGACATTGGGCAAATGGTTATGTAGCTATAGCTGCTGGAACTGGCTTAGTAGTAGGTTATCCAGATGGAACTTTCCAACCAGACAAGACTGTAACTTATGATGAAGCTTTAACAATGGTAGTAAGAGCAATTGGTTACACTGATGCAGCTCTTAAAGGAACTTGGCCAACAAACTACAAAGTAAAAGCTATTGACTTAGGACTTACTGATGATGTAACAATGAACGTTGCTGCGGCAGACAGAGGCGGAGTAGCTCAAATTATATACAATGCATTAGAAGTAGCTTTAGTTACTATTGATGAAGATGGCGTAGTAGTAAAAGTATCTCCAGAAAAATTGCTTATAGACAATATAGCAACACTTGAAGAATACTACTATGTATCAACTGATAAGTTGGATGCTGATGATAATGATTATGCTGGAGATAAAGTTGATTTAACTCCATACGTATATCAATACTTAGACGTTTATACTAACTCTAAAGATGAAGTTGTATATATCAAAGATAACAATTCTCAGGTTCTTTCTGGAACAGTTACTGGAGTAAGCGGAGATGATTTAACAATCGAAGATGCTGAAGGGGATGAATATACAATCAAAACTGACGGACAAATCACAGTATTCTACAACGGCGAACAAGTAACTATGGACGCTGCTGATTATGAAGATTTGCTGTACAGAGGAAGCAATAGTGCTGAAGCTAAGATTACTGTTATATCAAAAGATAGCTTAGATACAATAAAAGACGGTGATTCTGAAGAAATCGAAAGCGGAGATGCAGCAGAAAAATTCATAGCTACAAAAGCAACTGAAGCTATATTAGTTGATACTGACTATGTAGCTGGAAAAGCTAAGATTTCTGGCGAAAACGCAACAATTGCATTGCCAAAAGACAGTGACGGAGATCTTGATTTAGATAAAGTAACTGTTACTGGAGCAGTTGATTCATTGGAAGACATAGAATCAGGCGACGTTGTAGTAGCTTACAAAGCTGTTGATGGCGCACCTGTTAAGTTGGTAGTTGTTAAAGATTCTGTAGAAGGTACAGTAACAAAGACAGCTGACAGTGAAGCAACAATATATGTTGACGGAACTAAATACTCATTAAGCAGAATTACAAATTCAGTTCGTTACGAAGACAGACCATCTGTTGGAGATGAAGGCGTATTCTACTTAGACAATGCAGGTAAAATATTTGCAGTTGATACTGATGGCGAAGCTTTAACAGACTATGCAGTAGTTCTTGCTTCAGCAGAAGGCGAATATTCAACTAAGATGGACGGATCTGTAACAGATTATCCACAGTTGAAACTGTTAACAACTGACGGAGAAACTGTAGTATACGATGTATTGGTAACTATAGATGAAAATGCTTTAGATGATGTAGCAGTTTACACTGACAAAACTCCTGCAACTGACGTAATAGATGCAGACTTAGTATCATTGGTAGATATAGTTTCAGGCGAAACTACAGGAGATATTGACTTCGAATATTCATTCTCACCTAACCAATTGATCAAATACTCTGTTGATGAAAACGGATATATTGACGAAATTGAAATAATGGGAACTACATCTGTTGCAATTGACACAGATGATATCGAAGATATCACTTCAGAAGATGTTATAGTATTCAACACAGTTGACAAAGAAGTTGCATCAGTTGATAACTTGGTTGATGGAGCTACTCACACTGTATTATATGATGACGGTGAAATAGTTGTTATCGTTACAAGCAACGTTGAGTCTGCAAATGACGATGTATACGGCGTAATCAGCAAGATGGGATATGTTAAGAATTCAGCTGGCAAGACAGTTATCGAAGTAACTGCATTCATCGATGGTGAAGAAGTAGTTTACCTGTCAGAAGCAAACAGAACTATAGGTTCAAACGGATTTGAAGTTTCAACTTCAGCTGCAGTAAGCTTTGACTTCGGAACAGATGATGAAATAGATGCAATCGACGCTATGGCTATTGCTGACACTTACACAACTGCTTCTTGCGGAGATGTAACTTCAACATATATTGAAATCGGATCAAGCACATTCAGATTTGCTAAAGATGTAGCAGTATACATCTATGACGAATCAGATGATTCAATCTCAATCGGTGATGTATCAGACTTAGACGAAGCTAGAGCTACAACTGTTTACAATACAGCTACAACTGGTGGTATTGCTAACATAGTAGTTCAAGTTCAGCCTTAGTAATTATAAAAAAACAATAAAAAAACAATAAAAAAACACCTTCGGGTGTTTTTTTATTGTTTTTTTGTCAATTGTTGGGGTTCTTAAATCCTAACATTGAATAAAGTTACTAAATAAGATTTTACCTATGGCTATTAAGCTAGTACTAGCTTAATAGCCATAATTTTTAATTCATAACATGAAGAATTCTGTTTCTAAACCTTTTTAAATTTTTAACACCATAAGTGTTTCTTTTAAGAACCTTAATTTTGTTGTTTATCCCTTCTGTGTATCCATTTGTATATTTACATGTAAATGAATTTAATATATACTTTTCCCAGTTATTAATTGTTTTTACGCAAGTATCGAATTCCAGCACATTACATGTTGAAACAAATAAGTACCGGGCTTTTAAGTTTTGTTTCGTACTTTTAAGATCAACAATATCAATGAAATCATAAAACTTCTCTTTAAGCATATAAGCGTCTTTTAGTTTAGAAGATTTAAATGAGTAATTAACATAATTAAAAACCCTTGTTACCGTTGGAACTGAATCATTACATTCCTTTGCAATGCTCGATATAGAGTAAATATTGTTATTGTAATACTACTATCATTCTCCTCAATATTTATTAATATTACCCCTTTAATTCCTAGTAATTTTTAGATATAATTATTTGTGTAGAGCATTTTATTAATCCTTTCTGAATGTGGTGTGGTAACTTTATTCTAATAGGATTTTAACATTTGCTATACATTTTTTATATTTTTATAATTTTATATAATAAAAATGCTGAGATGTTTTTATAACACCCCAACATTTATTATAGAACCGCTTTTTATAATTACTTTATTTTAGAATAAGCAGCAGCTTCTTTACCAGCTATAGTTCCTGAATCAATGGCAAGACCATAGAAAGAACCTGGAATATCGTAGTAAGGAGTGCAGAATAAGCTTCCAGCGTCTGAACCTACAACATATAATCCTGGGATCGCTTTATTATCATCGTTTAATGCTCTTAATGATTCATCTACTCTAACACCGCCTATAGTACTCCATCCGCTGAATTGATTTTGTACAATATAGAATGGTCCTTCTTTTATTTCAGACAAATACATTGCTTCTTTACCGAATTGAGCGTCAACACCATCTTCACAATATTTGTTGTAATCATCTACAGTCGCTTGTAAATTTTCAATCTCAAAGAATTTACCAAGTTCCTGTATAGTATCTGCTTTATAAGCCCATCCTTGTGCAATTCCTTCTTCTAGATCTGCATCTAGATTTGTGAGAATCTTTTCTTTGTAATAATTACCGATTGTCCAATTATCAGGTGCGCCTTTTTCTTTAGTATATAAGTACAATCCTTGTGTTTTCATTGCATCTACATACGCCTGATCTACAATGGCATAGTATGGGCTGTTACGTATAATTGATTCGCTTCCGAAAGACATAGGATAATCAACCATTAAACCTTCATTCATAAAACGAGAACCCTGTGCATCTACATACAATCCGCCGTAAACTCCAAACTTGAATGCAGTATTTTGATCATACTTATCTTGTTTTGCACTTCTTGTTGCTTTTGTGTTTGTTCCGCCGTATTCACTTCCGCATATACCAAATGTTTTATCAAGCACTGCTCCAGCTTCAACAGCCATGTTGATTCCATCGCCTGTGCTTAAACTTCCGCCGGCTGCGTTTATTGTCACCCCTGAAAAGTTTTCTGCTATCATTTGTTTGTTACCGATGAAACCTCCGGTTGCAAGAATTACTGAATCTGCATGAATTGTTACTTTTGTTCCATCCTTCTTTTGAGCTTCAACTCCTACAACTTTATCTCCATCCATTATTAACTTTTTGCCGGTTGTATTAAACATTACATCAACATTGTCTTCTTTAAGTGTTTTTTCCCAAATGCTCACGCGTTCAGACAATGGATTTAAAATTAAATGGAATCCGCCATATTCACCTTTAAAAGGTGTTTCAAATCTAAAGTCTGCTTCTTTAAATTGATATCCCATATCCATTAATTGGGTTACAGCTACTTTTGAAGTTTCAAGACAACGTCTTACCAATGTAGCGTTTACAGACCAATGAGAATAATCCATCATATGATAAAATGCCTTATCAACTGTAAGCTTTGAATTTTTTTCCTGCAATACTGGTGTATCGATTGCAAATGGGCCGGATACTTTTAATCCGTTTGATACAGCAAGAGCTGCACCTTTTTCAATAGCCATTACTTTTGAACCTTCTATTGCTGCATTGTGAGCAGCCATATATCCTGATGCACCTAATCCGACTATTACAACATCCGTTGTATATTCTTCATCTGCACCCGGCTGTTTTTCTATTTTATTAGCTCTGAGTGCTTTAACATCTCCTCCGGCTTGTTCGGCACAGTCAGTCACTGCGTTTACTAATGCCATGCTTGATATAGTTGCGCCTGTTACCGTATCAACAGCTAAACTTTGGTTTTCAATAATCTGTGCAGGAACCTGCGCTTCAACCAAGGCGAACAACTCAGGAGTTTCTTTTTGTTCCGTAACCTTAATGCTTGTTATTTCCGTATCAGAGAATGTAGTCTCTACATTTAGATTTGACAGGTAACCATAAACATTTGCAGTATATGTACCTGCTTTGAATGATATTTTTGGGGTTTCTGTCTGTTGAGCATTTTCTGCGGGCTTAGCACTTTCTTCGGGCTTTGGGCTTTGTGCCGGCTTAGCGTTCTGGCATGCTGTAAGCATTGAAATCATAGCGATTATCAATAATAAGCAGCCAAATAATTTTCTTTTTTTCATCTTTTCTCCTCCAATTGTTTAAACTTAAAACATATTTAACTAAGTTAAATATAAGACGAAGTATAAACTATGAACATGGTTTAGAGTCAAGATGTTTTTCAAAAAATTGTTAATTTTTTATCGGAACATATAAAACCTCAATGTCAATTCCTTTACCATCAAGATTGAGAAAGGTAGGAAGCAGCAAAACATCCCCATTAATTTCATAGTTATTTTCTTCTAAGAAATTAAATAACTCATTGAATGATTCTATCTTCTCACTCCCTTCCCTGGTTTCGCTTCTGTAATACCTTATGCACTTGCCTAATTTAATCCTATTAACTTTTGATTTATCGTATTTTCCCAACAAATGTTCTTTTGATATGGGTATTGCATTTGAATAGCTTGGATTAATTACTTCTTTTTTACTTAAAAGCTCGTCCATCAATATGATTCTGGCGTAGGAAGTTATTGATAACAGTTCGGCAAATTGGGCAATAACCTTTCCATTTTCAACTGATATACCAAAATCAATTCCATTTGAAGCTAAAACATAAATATAATCTTCCATTTCTACTATTTCAAACTTATTTTCATAACCTTCTTTAAGCAATGAGATTACTGTTTCTAATTTTTTCATGCGGCTGTGCATCAAATCAATTTGTTTTTGAAGTTCTTCTTTTTTATCTTCCAAGGAATTTACGAACAATTCTCCGGATTGTCTTTCATCAAGCATGCTTATGGCTTTTTCTACTGTAAATCCATATTGAAGCAAAACACGAAAGGCATTTACACGAAATGCATCCCAGCGTGTAAAATATCTATAGCCATTTATATCTTTTCGTACTTTTAATAAACCGTTTTTTTCATAAAAGCGTATTTTAGACTGTGGCAAGCCTGACATTTTAGCAAATTCACTAATTTTATACATTCATACCTCCCATAATGACATTGACTGCTATTATTTATCGAATTCTTCATCACTTATTACTTCTATTCCATTCTCGCGCAGGAGTTCGGTTGTAATGCCTTGTCCATTAATCAGCTTTTTGCTGAATGTTCCGTCATATATGAAGCTGCTGCCGCAGGATGGACTTTTTTCCTTGAGTATTGCCTTTTTAATGTTGTGTTTTTTCGCTATGGCAAGTACTTTTTTTGCTCCCAAAATAAATTCTTCTGTCTTATCTTCATTATGGCTGTTTACTACCTTGGTGTTTCTTATTTCGCAGGGATGTCGCGGAATGGGGAGGCCTCCATCGACCTCTGGGCACACCATTATTGCTTTTTCTTCATCAACAAGTTTTTTGATGCTTTCAGACAATGTGGATTTACCATCGTAACGGCAGTTCTCACCGCACAGGCATGCACTTACTATGTACTCGTAGTTATTTTCCATTTGATCACCTTCATTTGTTATTAATTTTAATCAGTATATGTATTAAATGCAGCAATCTGAATTCTTTACTTTTAAAATATACTATAATACTTGCCGCTTCTTAGACATACATGTATTATCGTAAGCACTATGTACATTATAATTTCTAAAAACATTGTAGCATAACTCACACTTGCATTAAATAAAATAATCAAATTTAGTGAATTATTTTATAGTGAAGGACCTTGTCTTTGCTAAAAACATGAGATTCTTCGGTCTGCGCCCTCAGAATGACAGTGAACATATGTAAAGTTTTTCGTGGTCCTGAACCAACTCTCTGATAGTACATACAATATTAACAAAACTTTAAGAATTTGTTCCTTTCATTTTCCAGGATTAATGATATAATACTAAACGTATCAAATTTATTGGAGGACAAAAATGAAAAAAGTATCATTATTATTGGCTCTTGGTTTGATGATGTTCAGCATTGCTGCATGCTCAAGCAAAGAAGCAGCTGCTCCTGCTGCAGAAGCAGAAAAACCAGCAGCAGTTGAGCCGGCAGAAAAACCAGCAACAGAAGAACCAGCAAAGGAAACTGAAGAAGCTGCAGCACCTGTTGAAGGAGCTCTTACAGCAACAGCAAAAGGATTTGGCGGAGACGTTACAGTAACTGTAGTAGTTGACGGCGATGACATAGTGTCTGTTGAAGCAGTTGGCGACAGCGAAACAAACGGAATTGGATCAAATGCAATTGATCAATTGCCTGCAAAAATTGTTGAAGCAGATTCAACAGAAGTTGATGGAGTTTCAGGTGCAACTGTAACAAGCAATGCTATAAAAGAAGCAGTTAATGCTGCATTGGCTTCAAAATAAAATAATGCCGGACAACCGACTACATAAAGAAAAACCCGCGGAAGCGGGTTTTTTAATTATTGCAATGCTTTTGCAAGTTTTTTTACTAAATCGTGCCCATATCTGTAGTCATTAACAATGTAATCCATGGTTTTATCTTCGAGGGCTGCTTTAGTTTTTACAATTTCACGGGCGCTTTCAACAGATAAATCTTCTGGTAGTTTCTGATATTCTTCAATAAATATCATGGGATCAACAGTCCTCATGAAGACTGAGGAGTCACATTCCACTCTGTCCCAGAAGTTTTCATACGGTGTAATTCTAATTTCAAAATGAAGGTGTGGTCCTGTCACAGCCCCTGTTTTTCCGGAGTATCCAATGATACTTCCTGCTTCAACGCTGCTTCCTACAAAGACAGAAGTTCTGTTTAAGTGGGCATAGAGGGTGCCATAGTTGCCGTGATCAATGGCAACGTAGTATCCATAGCCCCCATTATTAAATCTTGCAACTTTTACTGTGCCGGAAGCTACAGCATAAACAGGAGTATTTTCTTCAGCGTAAAAGTCAATACCGTTGTGCCACCAGTATTTTACACCATCAACTGTTATATTTCTTGGTCCGTAAGAGCTGCTGACGCTTATGTTGTCCAAGGGGAGGCTTTGAATTTTAATCATTATTGGCATCTCCTATGCCCGGGATTGTTTCTTTCCCACTGTTGCCTTCTCTATTTTTGTTTGATATATTTTCAAAATAATTGTCCACAGCCTTGTCAATTTGCGTCTTTGCATATGCCTCTATACTATTAAATGTGCCCTGCACTATTTTTTCCACGAATTTTTTTGTAATGACAACTCTTAAGGGACGCGGTACCATGTTGTACAATGTGTCAACAACCCAAGAAAACTTCTGACCACCGGACTTGCTCACATCTTTGTACATTTCCTCGGCTTCTGTAATATATTTAATTGAACTGTTCATGATTTTTTCGTTTGTCCTCAAATATACTGACAACGCACCAAATATAACAGTCAACAATGGAATTATCAATTCCAGCAATTTTTGTAAATCTATATTCATAAATATCACATCCTCAAACAATATATTACATTATATTCAAGAAGGATATTTTGGTTATTTCATTAGAAAGTCAAAATAAAAAAGCCCTAAGGCTTTAGTATTAGCTATGACTTAAATTTCATATCATATGTGGATTTCAAAGCGCCTTCAAGACCGGAATTGTCATAATCATATGCCATATCAGTAATGGTTATGTTCATATATTTGTTGTCATAGAGCAAATCAACATCTACGCCAACAGTACCGTCGCCGTTTATAATCCTCACAACCGGACGCATTATATTTTCTGAATTGTTTTTTACTACCACAGCGATTTTTTTGTTGCTTAATCTAACAAAAGTTCCTATAGGGTATGCAACTATCACTTGAAGGAAACTTTTCAAAATTTCGTAATCAAAATGCGTATCGGCACATCCCATAATATATTCTATTACTTCACTTGGAAATGATGTCATGCGGTAGGACCTGTCTGATGTGAGTGCATCGTATACATCGCACACGGCCAGCACTCTGCCGTAAAAATGAATATTACTTCCTGAAACACCATAAGGATAACCTGTTCCGTCAAATTTTTCGTGGTGGCTTTGTATGGCTGAAAGGACGCTGTAAGGTACAAGATCCTTCAAAAGACTTACTGCATTTACCGGGTGCTCTTTAATTATGTCAAATTCATCTTCTGTAAGCTTGCCAGGCTTGTTGAGAATTTCCAGGGGTATCATCATTTTGCCAATATCGTGAAGCAAACCTGCCATTCCAAGGTCATGAAGCGCGCCTTCACTAAGTCCCAGGGAAATTCCTGTTGATATGGACAGAGTTGCCACATTGAGGCAATGCTGATATGTGTAGTTGTCGTAATTTTTAAAATCTATTATGTTGTATGAAAGGTCATCCTTGTACATAATTTCTGTAATTAGGGTGCTTACAATGCCCGAAAGCTGCTTTATGGCCGTTGCATGAACTTTTCCTGAACTCATTTTCAGTTCATAATAAACATCTTTTACTGTTTTTAACGTATTTGCCTTAAGTACGTCATTTATGTATGAATCCACTTCAATGTCTGAAAAGGCTTCGCTTTCAATGTAAGCACCTTCTATGCCGTGATAATTAATTTTGTTGATAAATGTATTGTTTAAAACCTGGCCTTTAGTCAAGAGCAAGCTGTTAAAATTACTGCTGTTGTACAAAATAATGTCTTTTGCTAAAATCATGCCTGGCTTGAGATATTTGTTTGTGATAAATAACATGCATGGCTCCAATTAATATTTTTTATTAATTAGTATAACACAAACATATACAATATTCTACAAATTTTTTATTGTAAAATAGCACGAATATCAACAAGCCTGATTATATACTGAGGAAATTCTTCTTTGTTTTAACTTTTAAATATACAACATCGAATAATTTTAAAAGTGCTATAAAACTTATGTTTGTTTAAAATTGTCTGAATACTTAAATTATTGTCTAAAGTAGTTAAGTAAATTTAATAAAGTTCAAAAAACAGAAGTTTTGTTCTGCACATTATCAAGTTATCCACAACTGTGGATAGAATTGTTAACAACTCATGAAGTTGAAAAAACTAATGTGAATTGATGTCAAGAAGTATTTAAAATATGCCTCAAAAAACTTTTTGTTGAAATTTCAATAATATCCAAAAAATAAGTTTGCACAGCTTATCCACTGTTGTGGACAAGTGTGGATAAGCCCCCTAAAGTATAAATATTAGTAAATAAAATATTCCATAAAATAAAAGCGACTCATGCGACACAATTCGACATGTGTAGAATTTTGAGTAATATATAATATGGATGTTCCGGAATAAAACAAAAAACTACAAGCGTAAAAGAGGCACCAAATCAATTATATGGGAATATTCGGGGGAATAAGGAACGTATAATAAAATATTTGTCGGCAAAAACAAAAAGGCGCGATTTAGTTTGCGTCTTTTTGTATATATTCGGAGGTAAAGTTATGTTGTTTGTTTATAATTCTGGTTCGATTAATCCATAATTATCATCTTTTCTTTTATAAACCACATTTACTTCCTCTGTGTCTGCATTCAGGAATACAAAGAAATTATGTTTCAACAAGTCCATCTGTAGTATGGCTTCTTCTATATTCATAGGCTTTATTGCAAAGCGCTTAGTTTTTACAACCTTGAATTCCTCTTCCTCCTCATCATCAAGAGGTTCAATATTTTCAAATTTTATTGATTCGTTAACATGTTTTCTGTCCTGGAGTTTTGTTTTGAATTTTCTAATTTGCTGTTCTAATGATTCCACTGCTTCATCTATAGCGTTGTACATGTCGTCAGAATATTCTTCAACACGTACTATTCTGCCATTGAAAGGAATAGTCACCTCAACTTTATGTATTTTCTTTTCGATGCTTAAAACTACCTTGGCTTCAATATCTTGCTGAAAAAACTTATCCAGTCGTAATAATTTTTTGATTGCTGCCTCCCTTAATGCATCTGTAAGTTGCATGTTTTTTCCATATATAGATATTTTCATGCGGTCAGCCCCTTTCAAGTTATTTATTAATAATATACTTAAATATTACCCAAATATGAAACAAATAAACATTTTATATAAAATATAATTTTGAATAATGATAATCAGAACCAGGAACTAGTATTGAAAACTTCGCTTTGCTGTGGAGCTGTTTTATAGCAGACTGCGGGAGGATACGAGATCCTCCCCTACAAAACTGACATAATTTATGTTGCGTTTGCGCTACCGCTGTTTTTCTCTCCCTACGGTTTGAAAAGCAGGGTTAAGCACGGGCATAGCGCAGTCTCGTTCACCATTTTATCAGCTTCCTCCGGTCGCATAAAATGGGAACTCGTTGCGTTTGACCTACCGCTGTTTTTCTTTCCCTACGGTCAGAAAAACAGGGTTAGGGCATAAAAAAAAGATGCTTACGCATCTAATAATCATGTTATTCAACAACATACGCTGCCTTTTTTGCAGTGTATGCCATTTTTCTGAAGTTGTTAGCATATTCTATTGTTGCAATACACTTGTCCACATAGCTGACTATCCAGGCTTCCTTAGACTTAGGTAGTCCAAATGGAAACATGTGTCCCTTTATTATATCTTCTTCTTTTTTGTTTAAGTCAAAATATTTGCTCGCGTTGTCAAATGCTATTATCGGATGTATGATTGCATGCTTGATTGAATCGGTTATGATTCTAGGGCTGAATGTCTTTTTAAACTTATACAGGAAGAAATCATGAAGCAATGCCCCTCTGATTGCTGATTCCCAGTCCAAATTGCGCTTATAGGCCATTTGGTAAGCATAAAATGCTACTTTTACGGAATGTTCAAAAACACTTTCATCATGATGTTTCAGATATCGCATTTGCTGATATTCTTCATGTTCAATGATCGGTCTTGCAACTTCCATAAATCTGTCGTCGTAATATATCATTTTACCATCCTTAAGTAATTTATATCCATGCTGCACAACCTGTTGTCGGTATTCAAATTCATAAAACTAAAATACTCCTACATAATATTACTAATGAAGAAAAAATGCAATTAAAAAATAATTAAATATATGACATTATTTTGATTAACAAAATATTAATTTATTGTCATGGAAAGATTAGACTTGTATTGCAAGACATAATAAAAGCCGCTAAGTATAAGCGGCTTTGCTTTCTAATATTAGTAAATATATGATGCAGGATTTACTACTGAACCGTACTTCATTATTTCAAAATGAAGGTGAGGGCCTGTGGAAACTCCTGTAGAACCTACAGCTGCGATTATTTCTCCCTGGTAAACTTTATCTCCTGCAGATACATACAAGTTGCTGCAGTGAGCATATCTTGTTGTAAAGCCACCTCCGTGATTGACTAATATGGAGTACCCGTAGCTTCCATCCCATCCTGCTGAAATCACAGTGCCGCCGTCAGCAGCCTTGATGGATGATCCTGTAGCTTTTGCCAGGTCCAGACCCCTGTGAAAGCCACCGCTTCTGGAGCCGAATCTGGATGATATTGTTGCCCCTGGAAGTGGATTTATAAATGTTCCTGTTCCAATTCTTGGTGGCGGATCCTGAGTACCTGTTGTAACTATTTCTGTTGTTGGTTCTGTAACTACTTTTTCTGCAACAATTTCTTTGGCAATTTGTATGCCGTTTTGCTCTGTAACTATTGCTTCTATTTCTGAAACACCGTATTCTCCTTCTCTTTCAACTATTTTTTCATCGTTGAACATGTAAGAAACATACTGGTATTCTGTTTCGTAAGGAGTTTTTTCTTCCTGTGTAACTTTTCTTGTAACCTGTACGTTTACAAATGGTTTTGGAACCACAAGGTTCAACTCATCACCAATTTGTATGTGTTCTGAATCTGATGAAGGGTTTGCAGAAATCAATTCGTCAAGGGACATATTGAAGTACTCTGCTATTGTCCAGTATGTGTCTCCTTCTTCCACAATGTATTTTTGTTCCTCATCGGTACCTTTGATTATGTAATCAGCTAATTCCTCTGCAGTCTTAATTTCTGTGTTGGAGGCGTTGACTTTTTCAATTTCAACAGTTTCCTCTGTGTTTACTTCAATAATAGAGCTTTGGTCGTAGCTCTCAGTAAAGTAATTTTTTACTTCTTCAAGAACTGTGTTTGCTTCGTATTCCGAATTAACAACTCCTACTGGATTTCCATTTACAACTATTGCATAAGCAAGAATTGAATAGTTTACATTTTCCTCCAGAGCTTTGTAAAGTTCTTCTGGAGATGCAATTTCTTTATCCTTTGCCTTGGATGGCTGTATTTCAAAAGTATTTTCAATTTCAAGTTCATGCTGGTATTTTTTTTCTAAATCTGATTCGAGTTTTTCAAGGGCAGTGTCTAATTGTTCAGAATCTCTGACTTTACAAAGTTCCTTTCCATCTGCCAATATTGAAAAACTGTCTGTTGAAAACACGTTGTTTTCGTGAGTATCCAAATAATTTAAAGTGTATGCTCCACTTAAAATTAATGTTGTTGCGCATGTAAGAGCTAGGGCGCCTTTGACTTGTTTATTTAAAGAATTGAATTTACTGAATTTGTTGAGGACTTGTCTTTCTTTCTTTAGGGGGAGTTGCTTGAAGATTTCAACGGTCTTGTTAATGGTCTTATTTTCTTTGAACTGCTGCAAATTTAGTTTTTTCATAGTATACTTCCTAGTTTTTATCGTTGTTTTATTACTAAGAAAAAATAGTATTTTTCTTTTAAAATAAAAAATGATATAATCAAATATGAATTATTTAATTTATCATCCTCTAATATTATAATATTAAATATGATAAATTGTCAACAAGAGAAGCAGAAAATGTTTTCACAAAAACATAATAAGATTATTACAAATATATTACAAGTATATTACAAAATATTACAGTAATTATTTCCAAAGAGGAGAAATTTATGCATTTTATTCTTCAAGAAATGAAAATAGATTTGGGAGATACCCCTATAGAGAATATTTTTATAAATGATTACATGCCTTTAGCCGAAGGAACATATGTAAAGGTTTATCTAATGGGTTATAAGTATGCCAGGGACAGACAAGGAAACTTCAACAATGAAACAATTGCAAAAGACTTGAAACTGCCGCTTTCCGATGTGTTGAACGCATGGACGTACTGGGAAAATGAAGGTATAGTAATCAAGCATGAAACTGAGGACGAGTACAACTACATAATTGAATTTGTCAACCTGAAGCAGCTTTATATAGACAATGTCTACAAGCATATTGCAAAAAATATACCAGAAAAAAATTATGTTGACAGCCAAGAACTAATTACTTCAAGCAGAAATCATGAAAATAAGGAAATGATGGAAGAAATTGAGGAAATGTTTGGAAGGCCACTAAAAATTAACGAAAAACAAAAAATTGTGACTTGGCTTAACAAGTACAAGACTAAACCTGAAATAATGACACAGGCTTTCAGCTACTGCATAAACAACAAGAAGATCAAAAGATTCAGCTACATAGAATCTGTAGTTTCTGCATGGCACGACGAAGGTGTGGATGATATTGAATCAATGGTCGAGTATCTTGAAAAGAGAAATGACCGTTTCTCCATGTATTCAAGAATAAGCAAGGCTCTTGGATTCAACCGTACTCTCACGGAAGCAGAAATGAAGACCATAGATAAGTGGTTTGACTGGGGGTACTCAATTGATATGATATTGAGATGTCTTGAAAATTCAACAAAGATAAACAATCCAAACATTAATTACTTTGATTCCATAATGTGCAGCTGGAATGAAAAGGGATTCAAGAACATTGAAGACCTGGTAAATGACAAGAAAACAGAAGTTAAGACAAAACCTTCCACAAAGGAAGTTCAAAAGCAAAAAAACAAATTTCATAACTTCGATCAGAAAATTAAAAATTATTCTGAACAGGAGCTTGAAGAAATAGCAAGAAAAAAACTTCAGAACAAATTCAACAAATTAGGTCTGAAGATTCCTGGGGAAGGAGAAGAAAATGAATAAGCAGATTATAGAAAACATAATGACCGAATACAACAGGAAAAGACTTAAATCAGCTCATGAAGCAGATATAAGAAAAGAAAATCTATATAAGAATATTCCTGAACTTGAAGAAATTGAAAAGATGATTAAGCTTGCAAGCATTAGTTTGTCAAAGATTTTCCTGACTAATCCGGAAAATGTTCATGAGCAGGTTAAAGAATTGAAGGAAAAAATTGATGAGCTTAAAAAGCAGAGGCAGGAAATTTACAAGAAAAACAACATACCCGAAAATTACCTAGAACCAGTACATGAATGTAAAAAATGCAGTGATACAGGGTACACACCAGATGGTAAAAAATGCAGCTGCCTTAACAGACAGGTCATCAGCCACTTGTACAATATGTCCAACATGGTCCACATGCTTAAGAAGGAAAATTTTGATACATTTGACATAAATATTTTCAGTAACGAACCTTATGAAAATGAAAAGTTAACACCAAGACAAAATATGTACAACATACTTGAAGCATGTGAGGATTTCTGCATGAATTTCACCAAGACCAGCGCAAACCTGCTTTTTTACGGAGGAACAGGACTTGGTAAGACTTTCATGTGCAACTGCATTGCAAAAACTCTTATTGACAAGGAAGTTACAGTCCTTTATGAAACTGCGTTTTCTCTGTTTGAAATTGTTGAAAACCACAAGTTCAATAAACAAAATGAATCTGAAGAAAACAGGATTAATTACAACATGATATTTGAATGTGATTTGCTCATAATAGACGACCTTGGGGCAGAAATAGGAAATTCATTCACAAACGCAGAGCTTTTCAACATACTAAATGAGAGGCTTGTTGCAGAAAAGAAAACAATAATTTCCACAAATTTGTCTCTGGATAAACTGGCAAGTGCATACTCCGACAGGATTATGTCCAGGGTTTTCAACAATTTTGCCTTGATAAAATTTTATGGAAATGATTTGAGAATGGAAAGTTAGAACAAAGGAGAAAACATGAAACAAAATTTAATCTTTGGACACAAGACACCTGATACAGACAGCGTGTGCGCAGCAATCGCACTGTCTTCACTTAAAAACAGCCTGAATGAACCATCAAAGCCCTATGTCCTGGGAATGATCAACAAGGAAACAGAGTTTGTGCTGAAACATTTCCATGTAGAAGTTCCGGAATTATTAAATAATGTAAAAATTCAGATAAAGGATTTGGATTATGAAAGGATAAGGCCTTTCATGAAATATCAGTCTGTTCATTTTGCATATTTTTACATGAATGAAAACAAATTAAGAACTCTTCCAATTGTAGATGACGATGGAAATCTTTCCGGAATAATAACAATGAAGGACATTGCCATGAGCCTCATAAACACTGATCAAAAGCATCTTTGCACTCTGTATGACAACATTATTGAAACTTTGATTGGAAAAAACATTTTGAAGTTTGACAGAGTGATAGATGGTGAAGTAGTAGTTGCGTCCTTTGAAGAAAAAACATTGAGAAGAAATGATATAATCGATAAAAATTCAATTGTAATTGTAGGAGATCGCTATGATGTCATAAGGTATTCAATTGAAATAGGCGTGAAACTGATAATTGTTACAGGAGACCTGGAAATTCCAGGTGACTTGATTCAAATGGCAACTACAAACAAAGTCAACATTATAAGCACAGCATATCAAACATATTACACAGCAAAAAACATAATGCTCTCCAAGTATGTGGAAGATATTATGAAGAGCCATGACATAATGATGTTTTGCGATGAAGACGATCTAAATGACTGCAAGGAAGACATTGAACAGTCAAGGCATTCAAAGTTTCCAATAATATCAAGGGATAAAAAGTATCTTGGGCTTTTGAGCAGAAACCATCTCATTAACCCTCAAAGGAAAAGGGTTATTTTAGTTGATCACAATGAAATGAACCAGAGCGCCGATGGAATTGAAGAAGCAGAAATACTGGAAGTTATTGACCACCATAAAATCGGTGACATAAGGACGTCAATTCCAATCAGTTTTAGGAACAATCCTGTGGGCAGTTCAAACACTATAATATTTTACATGTATAGAGAAAATAATATTGAAATCCCCAAGGAAGTGGCAGGCCTCATGCTGTCGGGAATAATATCTGACACATTGCTGTTCAAGTCTCCCACAACTACACATAGAGACCGTACAGCTGTTGACGAACTGCTGAAAATTGTCGATATTGATTTGCATAAGTATGCAATGGAAATGTTCAAAGCAGGAACATCTCTTGAAGGAAAAACAATGGAAGAAATCATATACCAGGATTTCAAGAAGTTTAACCTTGAATACAAGAACGTGGGAATTTCACAGGTGTTCACACTGGACATAAATCAGATTATGAACAAGAAGGATGAATTCATAAAACTCATTGATGAAATAACATTTGACAAGGATTACTTCCTTATAATCATGGCTGTTACAGACATTGTCAATGAAGGATCCTACATGTTTTACACATCCAGCAAGGAACGTCTCGTGAAAGGAATTTTTGACGAAGAAGAAACATTCCAGGGGATGTATGTTGATAAGTGCGTTTCAAGGAAAAAACAGATAGTGCCGAAAATAATCAACGCATTGAGGCTCATAAGGCAATAAATTATACGAGTTGATTAATATTAACGATTGAAAGATAATTTGGAATACCAACAACGGGCGGACACAAGATCCGCCCCTACATATTGATATATTGGTGTTTTGCAGTGAATTTGGAATTCCAGTTTGTAGGGGAGGACCTCGTGTCCTCCCGTGCAAGCTATGAAATAAAATTAATTTTTAATAACAGTTAGCTTAACTGTTTATTTATTGCAGTTAGAGCAGAATATACTAATATAAATGTCATGAACCATAGAATAATAATTTTTGATTTACATACTTTATAGTCACAGGGTTAGCAAAGTCTAACCAAGAAATGCTATAAAGGAGAAATTATGGAACTTGAACATATATTGGTATATCACTGTGCTCCTACACTTACAGGTATAAAAGCTGCAAACTTACTGTCTCTTGAAAAATTTCTGATTCCGGAAATAAAATTATCCTTTGAATTTTACAACCAGAATCTCAATTTGAGAGGAATTTACTTTGAAATGCTTTGTGAATGCAACGAAAGAATACTGGTCATTGTATACAGGAAAGACACTCTGTGGAGTGAGCTCTCAAGTCCTCCCAACAAAGCATTTTTAGAAACACAGGGTTATTGTGACTGGAGTTCCTTGGATTCTCTTTTTAGAAGATTAAGAGAAAGAATTTCAGACACAGATGAATTTCCTCACGAAATAGGACTGTTTTTAAGCTATCCTTTAGAAGATGTACTTGGATTCATATTCTTCAAAGGTAAGAATTATAAGTATAGCGGATACTGGAAAGTTTATGGTAACGAAAATATTACAAAGAAGAAGTTCCAGGAATTTACCATGAGTAGGGTAATTTTTTGCAGGAAAATTGATGAAGGAAAGTCTATTGTTCAGATTCTTGAATCAGCATAAATGGATAAAAATAAATTAATTAAATAAATAATCCGGATGACAGCATTCTGAACATCCGGATTATTTTAATATATTCTTTTAATGTGCAGTCCGTTCTCCTGCAGCATTTCCATTATCTGTGCGATGTGTTTGTTTCCGTTTGTTTCAACTGTCACTTCAAGCTGCACGTTCATGAACCTGTCTGTTGCTTTGAACTGATTGTGGTCAAGCTTTATGACGTTGGCTCCTGCATTTGCCAGCACTTCTGATACTTTCAAAAGCTGTCCGGGGATGTCGGGAAGCTCTACTGTGAAACAGAATATTCTTCCTCTTGACACAAGACCTTTGTTCAGCAGCGATGAAATTGTAAGAACGTCTATGTTTCCTCCGCTTACAATGCACGCCACATTTTTATTTTTAAAGTTAAGCTTCTTAAGAGCTGCCAGCGGCAGTATTCCGGAAGTTTCAGCTATGAGCTTGTGCTTTTCAACCAGAAGCAAAAGCGCTTCCATCATGTCTTCTTCAGTCACTTCAATTATTCCGTCCACATATTTGTTCACAATGCCGAACGTAAGGTCCCCGGGTCTTTTAACAGCCACTCCTTCCGCAGTTGTTTTGCAGCGGTCCAGAGTTGAAACATGTCCCTTTTCAAGGGATTTTTTCATTGTGAGTGCTCCTGTTGGTTCAACCCCTGTTATGCGTATGGAAGGTTTAAGGCTTTTTGCTATGAGAGCAACCCCGCTAATGAGTCCTCCTCCTCCCACAGGAACAAGTATTTCATCAATGTTATGAAGTTCTTCTATTATTTCAAGTCCTATTGTTCCCTGTCCGCATATTACATCGTAATCATCAAAGGCATGAATGAACGTGTATCCTTTTTCCTTGGACAAACGCCTGGCTTCTTCATAGGACTCATCATACACATTGCCGTGGATTATTACATCTGATCCGTAGGATTTTGTACCTTCGATTTTTATGAGAGGTGTGACCTTCGGCATAACTATTGTTGCATGAATTCCAGCCTTTTGAGCAGACAAAGCAACTCCCTGGGCGTGGTTTCCTGCAGAAGACGTAACAACACCTTTTGATTTTTCTTCAGCGGTAAGATTGGCAATTTTATTGTAGGCTCCTCTTACCTTGAATGATCCTGTTACCTGTAAATTTTCAGGCTTGATGTACACATTGTTGTTATATTCCCTGCTGAAAAAGTCACTGTATACTAAATCAGTCTTTTTCAATACTCCATCCAGGTTCCTTGCAGCTTTTCTGATATTTTCTTCATGGTTTAAATTCATCATTTCCTGTATTTCTTTTTCCTTCATATGCTCACTCCTTATTTGAAATAAAAAAAGCGGGTTCTCTCCAAAAGGACGAGATAACCCGCGGTACCACCTTAATTGTGTAAACACCTCTTATATGTTCAATCAAACATTGGCATTATAACGGTGCCGGACGCTTTATCCTACTGTGATTTCAGAAAAGTTCTCAGGAGTGATATGTGTATATTTATACTGCCGCCTTTCACCGCCCGCCGGCTCTCTGTAAATAATGTGTATACACCTGTCTCCATCAATGAAACTATAAAATTGTAATTGATTGTAATATTCAATCATAGCTTTGTCAAGAACAATTTTAAAATTTTATTTAAAAAAAAAATAAAAAAAGTGTTGACATTGTTTTATGCACTGTATATAATACAAAATAAGTTAAGACAAAGGCATTGACGGAGACAAAAATATCCTGATATAACTGCAGAGAGCCGGTGTATGGTGAAAACCGGTGTTATATGATATAATGATCACTCCTGAGCTTCTGAGTCGAAGAAAAGTAGACGAAGACGTATTTCTGCGTTATAAGAATAGAGTTCAAAAAACATCAGTTTTTTCGACTTGAATGAGGCGATATTTTTTTATCGTAAAATAGGGTGGTACCGCGAAAGACCTTTCGTCCCTATATACAGCTATATGTATATAGAGACGAGAGGTTTTTTTTATGACCTAACAAGCACAATTAACGCAAGTGCACTGTCAGGTCGCTACGTATCCTAACCTTCGCATCAAGTTGAAACCAAAATCAGGAGGTTAATATGTGCAGAACAATCAGTTTTAAAGTATCAAGCGGAATGGATTCCGCTGTAAGAGTGCTGACAACATTAAGAAGAAAGCAGTTTGATGTTAAGGGTTTTAGCATGGAAACTATAGACGCAAACAATTCAGAATTCAGGATAATGCTGGAAGATGAAAAGAAGCAGGGTTTTGACAGGGCAATGCTTCATATGAAAAAATTTGTCGATGTGTATGATGTTTGTGAGTATATGAACAACTAGTTCCAAAGGAAGTAATAACTGTTGAAAGCTGGCCATACAGGCATTTGCTATTATAAAATTATTGAAAATTATGGAGGACAAAGAAATGGGTACAATGTATTATGACAAGGACGCGGATTTAAAAGTATTGGAAGGAAAGACAGTAGCCATTATAGGTTACGGAAGCCAGGGACATGCACATGCCCTGAATCTTAAGGAAAGCGGAGTAAATGTAGTTGTAGGTCTTCAAGAAGGAAGCCGTTCAAGAGCAAAGGCAGAATCTCACGGACTGAGAGTGCTTACAGTTGCTGAAGCCTCAAAAGAAGCAGATGTGATCATGGTTCTTGCTCCTGACACAGCTCAAAAACAAATTTATGAAGAAAGCATAGCTCCTAATCTGGAAGAAGGAAATGCTCTGGCATTTGCTCACGGGTTCAACATTCACTTCCATCAGATAATTCCGCCTAAAAATATAGATGTGTTCATGGTAGCACCAAAGGGTCCCGGACATCTTGTAAGAAGAACTTACCAGGAAGGAAAAGGCGTTCCGGACGTATATGCTGTATATCAGGATTATACAGGAAGATGTAAGGACATAACTCTTGCATACGCTAAAGGAATTGGCGGAACAAGAGCCGGCGTAATTGAAACAACATTCAAAGAAGAAACTGAAACAGACTTGTTCGGTGAGCAGGCAGTTCTTTGCGGAGGAGTTACAGAGCTTATGAAGGCAGGCTTTGACACTCTCACAGCTGCAGGATACCAGCCTGAAATAGCATATTTCGAATGTCTCCATGAAATGAAGCTCATAGTTGACCTTATTTATGAAGGTGGATTCGAAAACATGAGATATTCCATAAGCGATACAGCAGAATACGGTGACTATATAACACAAAGAAAAATCATTACAGATGATACTAGAAAAGCAATGAAGCAGGTTCTTTCAGACATACAGGACGGTACATTTGCATACGACTGGATAGCTGAAAACAAGGCAGGCAAGCCAAGATTCCTGGCTATGAAGGCAAATAATCTTGAACATCCAATAATTACAACAGGTAAGAAATTAAGATCAATGATGTCCTGGATAGGCAAAAGCGCAGAAGGACAGGAATAAAATATACGCAGTTTCAAGGAGGAAATATGAAAAATTCAGGCTCACAAATAATTTTAAAAGTCCTAAAGGAGAAGGGCATAGATACATTGTTTGGATATCCTGGCGGTGCTGTAATACCTTTCTTTGATGCTCTTTATGATGAGCTTGATTATTTCAAGGTGTACAGACCAGCCCATGAACAAAACGGCGTACATGCAGCAGACGGTTATGCAAGAAGCACGGGAAAACTGGGAGTATTTATTGCAACTTCCGGTCCCGGTGCCACAAATGCCATTACAGGAATAGCCAATGCATATATGGACTCAATTCCGCTTTTAGTAATCAGCGGCCAGGTTGCCAATCCTCTCATAGGAAAGGATTCTTTTCAGGAAGTTGATATTACCGGACTAACCATGTCTGTTACAAAACACAGCTACCTTGTGAGAAAAGTTGAAAATCTTGAAGATGTCATAAGGGAAGCTGTGGAGGTTGCTACTGAAGGAAGACCGGGACCTGTGCTCGTTGATGTTCCCAAGGACGTATTCATGCACATGTGCGAATACAAGGGAAGCTCTCCTGAGAAAAAACATGAAGCTGATTTGCCGGACGATAAAATGCTTTTGGAAGCTGTAAAGCTAATCAACAGCGCAGAAAAGCCCATAATTTATGCAGGCGGAGGTGTGAGAATATCAAAAAATGATCATCTTTTGCTCGCCCTTGCAGAAAAAACAGACATACCGGTTTGCAACAGCTTCATGGGTCTTGGTACAATTCCAAGAAGCAACAAATTATCACTTGGATTTGTGGGAATGCACGGTTCTCTTGAAACAAACATGGCAGTTACAAACTGTGATTTGCTCATAGCCATAGGAGCCAGGTTCAGCGACCGTGTAATAGGAAGCCCCGACAAATTTGCTCCTAAGGCAAAAATCATTCACATAGATGTGGATTCTACAGAGGTTGACAAAAATACCTATGAAAGCATTCCATTAATAGGCGAAATGAAATCAATTCTTGAAAAATTGCTCCAACAGTCTGAAAAAAAAGACAGGAGCAAGTGGCTGGAAGAAATCACATCCATCAGAAAAAAGAATGATATAGAAGGGCAGTTTGTTCCTGAAAATATACTGAACGAAATCAACAAAGTATACAATAAAAACACAATAGTTGCCACTGAAGTAGGCCAGCATCAGATGTGGACCGGACAATACTGGCAGTTCAACAAGTCAAATGAGTTTATAACATCAGGAGGGCTTGGAACAATGGGCTTCGGACTGGGAGCAGCAATCGGTGCTCAGGTTGGAAATCCAAACAAAAGAACTGTTTTAATAACAGGAGACGGCAGTTTCAGAATGAATTGTCAGGAACTTGTTACTGTGGCAAAATACAAGCTTCCGATCAAAATTGTGATGTTTAACAACAATACCCTTGGAATGGTAAGACAGTGGCAGAGAATGTTCAGCAATGCAAGATATTCCGAAACAGACAACTATGATGAAGTCAATTACCAGGTTCTTACATCTGCTTATGGAATAAAATCCTTCAAGGCAGAAACATTACATGAACTTAAAAATATAATTTCAGAAACATACAACTTAAATGAACCATTGTTCATAGAATGCAAAATTAATCATGACTGCAGCGTGTACCCAATAGTTCCTCCGGGAAGACCTATTGATGAACTGTTGCTGAATGGCTAAATGAAATAGCACAAATAAGGATGCCGTAAGGCATCCTTTTACTATTGAAAAACCTTATTTTCCACAAATTGTAGGGGCGGACCTTGTGTCCGCCCGAGTCATTAATTCAATATCTTCCGGAGGACAGTAGCCGTTACCTACATTATTATAATTTCAATGTATCCATGTGGTAAAGCTTTCGCATATTGTATGAACCGTCAACAATGAGTGCTGACAAAATGAAGTATACTGCTGAAATTCTTATGGGATATGCAATTGAGTATACAGCCACTTCCATTAAAGGATGTAATATATTTGCAAGTATTAAGGCAACAATACCCCATGCAAGGGAAAAGTCCAGGCAGATATACGAATGAAGGTTGAATGGAAGTTCACTGTAGTCCCACATTTTATGGTGAAAAACCCTGTCGAGCGTTCTCCCGGTAACATATTCCATAAATGTGACGGCTGCAATGCTTCCAATTGTTGCTGTGATCAATGCAGTCAGCCTTCCGTCAATCATAACTTCGCTGAGAGTGAATATTTGAATAATAGCAAGTGCGGATACACCATATAGAGGGCAAAAAAGACCTGTGAGGAATCCTCTGCTTATAACAACCCTTTTTTCCACTATGCTTCTGAATGTGGTTTCTAGAACAAAACCCAGGAAACCATATAAGAGGAAAAAAAGCAATAAATTGATTATATCATACTGCACATTATCTCTCCTTTGTTGTTTTATAAGTGTATTTTTTGGAGTAATGAGATAAATATGCTTTGGATTTATTGGCAATATGTTGAACTTCATCTAGTTTTAAACTATTGTTTACATTGACTTTTTTAAATCCCTAAGTGACGAAATATGAATGCTTTTAAATACTATAAGGCCCATGAGGTACAAAAGAAGAAGTATGGTTATTGCTGATACCAGAGAAAATATGTTGTTGTGTGAGTTTTGAACAAACATTTTAAACAACACCCTGGAAGAAAAACCTGAAATGAAGGCTGCAGCTAAGGGCTTAAAAATCCAGTTTGAAATATCAAAAACAATGCATGACACTTTAAGAAGTTTAGCAAGGTAAAGAAAAGTGTTTAATATTGTTGTAAGGAACAATGCAAACAAGTATGCATCAAAACCATAAACAGGAACAAAAAAATATATTATAGAAATTTTCAAAACCGATTCAACAATGTTTATTTTAAAGGAGCTCACTTGTTCATCCAATGCGTTAAGCATGGATGATATTACCATGTTAAGATACATGAAAGGACATACAAATGATATCATTTTGAGCAACAGACCCACTTGAGTATCATTGTATACAGCCGTGGCTATTTCTGTAGGAAAAACTACAAATATGCTTACAACTAATATGCCTGAAATTGCTGTGAAATGAAGAACCTTTGACAGTGTTGATGACACTTTTTTTTCATTTGACATTGCATTGTCTCCTGCCACAGAAGGTATGAGTATGGAGGATAGAGATGTTAAAAATGATGAAGGGAAAAATAAAAGAGGAAGAACCATACCCTTTATCATTCCATACAGACTCATGGCAGCTTCTGTAGAAATGCCATACAAGAGAAGCCTTGCAGGTATCATTGCATTTTCAACGGTTCTTAAAATGGAATTCAAGTATGATGTTCCGGACAGAGGTACTGAAATTTTCAGGATTTTAAAAATCATATTGTCTGCCTTTTTGAATGTTTTTCCGGAGTAAGGCTTCTTGTCGAATATGTAGAAAAACCATGTAATGACAAGAGAAAATAATTCTTCTACAGTCATGCCTATGGAAACGGCAGCACAGCCGTACTCAATGCCTCTTGGAAGGAAAAGATCCATAATGGAAAAAATGACAGCAATGCGTACAAGCTGCTCAACCACTTGCACTATGGAAGGTTTTACAACTTTTCCAAGTGCAAAAAAATATCCTTTATAGCAGGAAGACACAGCAATGAACGGAAGGCTTGGCGCCAGGTACAATAAAGCCAGCACGGTTCTTTGATCATTTAAAAACTCAACACCTATGTCATTGGCAAAATAATAAAGAAGAAATGCAGATGCAATTCCTGTAATAAGCGAAAGAAAAATGGACTGGCTGAGAACTTTTTTTGCATTAGAGTATCTTCCAAGGGACAATTCTTCCGATATGAGCCGTGACACAGCTACTCTGATTCCCGATGTTGCAAGAGTTACCATAAGAAAATAAACAGATAAAATAAGCTGATACAGACCTATTCCTACAGCTCCAAGCACATTGGCAAGGTAAATGCGAAATGCCATGCCGACAATTCTCACAATGGTAGTAGCAGCTGTGAGGACCAGTGTACCTATAATTAATTTTTCATTTTTCATAAAATACCCCTAATTTTGTATTCATATAATAATATGCCTGTAAAAGCAATTAAGAATTAAGAGTTAAGAATTAAGAATTGAAGACATATAAACAATATAACGCATGTTGTGCAATTTGGTGTATTTTTTTATTGCAATTAATTTTGAAATATTATATAATGTAGAAAAAAACAGGAAGGTTTAAAATTGAACGATCCATTGATAAATATAAGCAATACACTTAAGAAAACAAGATTTGAAAAGGGTTTGACACTGGATGAAACTTCAAATCTGACAGGAGTAAGCAAGGCAATGCTGGGACAGATAGAGAGGGCAGAGTCAACGCCTACAATATCTACATTGTGGAAAATCTCAACAGGGCTTAAAATATCTTTTTCTGAATTGTTAAGCACAAGCAATGAAAACAATGAGACTATAAACATAAATGAAATTGAACCTGTTTATGAATCAGAAGATAAAATGATTTTGTACAATGTATTTCCCTTCGATCCTATTACAGGATTTGAATATTTTTATATAAAACTGCTTCCCGGAGCACATCATGTGTCACAGCCCCACAAGTCATCAACCGTTGAATATGTTGTGGTAACTGAAGGAAAATTAGACATTACCGTTGACGACAAAACTCATGTTCTTGAGGCGCCTGCTGCATTTAATTTCAGAGCAGATAAAATACACACATACAGCAATCCATACAACAAGGAAGTTGTTTTTCAAAATATAGTCAAGTATTAACAGCCAGAATTTTATTCTGGTTTAATTTTAACCATATAGTGCGTTATAACGCACAACAAATGCTATCACATTATGGAGGTTTTATGTTAACAAAAAGAATTGAAGATGCAAGACAAAATTACATCAATTCCAAACCTGCAATTTCATATGAAAGAGCAAGAATCTGGACAGAATCTCACAAAAAAACAGAAGGAGAATCAATTCCCATAAGAAGGGCAAAGGCCTTCAAAGATACATGCCAGCAGCTGGATGTGGAAATATTTGACGGTGAAATTATTGTAGGTGCTGTGGGAGAATTCAGGAAGTGCGGAATATTGACGCCGGAATTTTCATGGACATGGGTTGACAGAGAAATGGACAACTTTGACAAAAGGGTACAGGACCCATATGTTATGACAGATGAACAAAGAGAATATGTCAGGAAAAATATTTTTCCTTACTGGAAGGGAAAATCACTGGAAGAATCATTTTTGTCAAGGCTTCCGGAAGATACTGCAAAAGTTGCTGTAGACACTGGAATTGTTGACAATGATTCCAAGTGGAGGCAGGCAGTAGGGGAAATCACTCCTGATTACCAGGATGTTCTTTTTAAAAAGGGATTTGGAGGAATCATAACAGAGGCTAAGAAACACATGGAAAAATTAAATGAAGTTTCTGCCGAAAACCTGAAGAAAAAGGAATTTTATCAGTCAGTAATTTTAACATCTGAAGGAATCATTTCACTTGCAAAAAGATACTCGCAAAAGGCTTCAGAATTGGCAGACAGCGAAACAAATGAAGACAGAAAAAATGAACTGAAGAAAGTTGCCGATGTATGCTCCAAGGTTCCTGAAAATCCACCTTCAACATTTCATGAAGCAATACAATTTGTATGGTTCACACAGCTGGGCGGAATTTTGTCGGAAAATCCTCTTGCCCTTAATGTAGGAAGGTTTGACCAGTTCATGTACCCATATTATAAATCTGATATTGAAAATAACATCATGAATAAGGAACAGATTCAAGAGCTCATTGAAGCACTGTGGTTAAAACTTTCAGAGTGGGTGTGGACCATTTCTGCAAATACTGCAGAGTTTTTTGCAGGATACAACCAGTTTCAAAATCTTACAATCGGCGGAAAGACCAGAGATGGAAAGGATGCCGTAAATGAGTTGTCATACTTGGCTCTTGAAGCTACAGAAAATGTAAAGACACATCAGCCTGGCTTAAGCGTGAGGATACATCAGGACTGTCCAAGAGAATTTCTGGATGCAGTAACTCATCTTGTTAGCAAGGGCACGGGATTTCCTGCCATACACAGCGACCAGGCAGGTTATCAGATGCTCATCAATGCCGGTTATGAACCTGAAGATGCCAGGGATTGGAACAACTGCGGCTGTGTGGTTCCTCATTCCAGAAAAACAGGAGAATGGACATCGGCTGTTAATATAAATATTACAGCTGCCTTGGAATTTGCTCTCAATAAGGGCAGCAGCAGAATAACCGGTGAAAAAATGGGTGTTGATGAAAAAGAACCAAAGACATTTACCAGTTATAAAGAAATTGAAGAGGCTTTTTACAGGCAATTTGACAATTTAATTAAACATTCGGTAATTTCAACGCTCGTTGCACAAAATCTTCATAAGGAAATGGTGCCAAGGCCTTTCTTGTCATCATGCATAGAAAATTGCCTGAATGAAGGGGTGGACTTGGTTGATGCAGGGGCAAAGTACAATTTAGGCCCTGTACTTACAGGCATAGGTCTGGCTGTTACTGCAAATTCTCTGGCTGCAATTAAAAAGCTAGTATATGAAGAAAAATGCACGGACATTGAAACCCTTATCAATGCAATTGATGCAGACTGGAAAGGATATGAAGAGCTGAGACAAAAAGCATTGAGTGTTTCGAAGTATGGCAACAATATAAATTATGTTGATGATATTGCTGTAAATATAGCAAACCATTATTACAAGGAAAGCCACAGGTACAAGGACATTAACGGAAACAATTTCAATACCGCATTTATGGGAATATCAAATTACCTACCTGCAGGAAAGGTGGTAGGGGCAACACCCTGTGGAAGAAAATCACGTGAGCCTCTTTCCGAAGGAGTATCTCCTTTTGCAGGATCAGATACATCAACTCCATTGGCGGCAATGCGTTCTGCAGCAAGATTGAATCAGGATGTTCATTCAGGAGGAACTCTTCTCAATTTAAGACTAAGCGAAGATCTTGTGAAGACAAAGAGAGGACAAAGCAATTTGGGCAGCATGATACAGGCATTTTTTGCGCTCGGTGCATTTCATGTTCAGTTCAATACTGTTTCCACTGAAACGCTTTTAGATGCACAAAAACATCCTGAAAATTACAAGGACCTGCTTGTTCGTGTTGCAGGCTACAGCACTCAATTTGTAAATTTGTCAAGAAGCATGCAGGATGCAATCATTGCAAGAAATGCTCATGACAAATTTTAATTATTCGGTTGTAGAATGTATGAACGGATATTTTATGGAACCTCAAAATTTTTCCGTCAATGACGGAGATGGTATAAGGACTGTTATATTTTTTGCCGGATGTCCATTGAATTGCAAATGGTGCGCTAATCCTGAAAGCACATTGGATTTTAAGCGAGTTTCATTCAACAAAGAAACATGTATTTCCTGCGGCAAATGTGCCCAGCTGTGCCCAGTTGGGGTTATGGTTGATTTAAACAGTCCGGAACAAAGAAAAAAGTGCATTTCCTGCGGCATATGTGTGGAAAGTTGCCCTACAAACAGCAGGAAAAAACTTGTAAGGATGTATTCAGACAGAGAAATACTTGAAATAATAAAAAGTCAGGAGATTTTTTACAGGTATTCCAATGGAGGCGTTACATTTTCAGGTGGCGAGGCAACCCTACAACAGCATATGTTAAGAATTTTAGTCGACAGCCTTTATGATAAGGCTGTTCATATGGCCATTGAAACATCAGGTTATTTTTATTTTGATGAAGTAAAGGACATTTTAGCAAGACTGGATTTGATATTTGTTGATATAAAGCACATGGATGAAAAGAAACATGAATTATACACGGGAAAAAGCAATAAAAAGATACTGGAAAACATTAAAAAAATGAGTGAACTGGATGTTCCCATTGTTGTGAGAATACCTGTAATAGAGGGTGTAAATTCTGATGATATTAACATTAAAGAAACTGCTGTGTTTGTTAAGGAAAATATCAAAAACCCTAAAATAGAGCTTCTGCCATATCATAATTTTGCAGAAGAAAAGTATGAATGTTTAGGGCTTGATAAAATGTCTCATAATTTTAAAAGACCGTCAAACGAGCTTTTATCTCATTTAAAAATGATTATAAAAAATGAAGGCGCAGAAACAGTCAGCTATATTTAGCTGGCTCTGCGCCTTATACTTATTTTAACTTTAGCATTTCTTCGTGAATTTTTTCAAGTTCTTCAGGTATGTTGATTTGCTGAGGACATTTGGTCATGCATTCACCGCATTTCTGACACTTGTCGGCTCTTGCTTGTTCAGAGGTGAACAGGAAGTAGCTTCTTGTAGCTATGTCCTTGTTTTCAGATTTTTTGTAATCGTTGTAAATTTCAAAAATCCCCGGTATGTCAACGCCAAATGAGCAGTCCATGCAGTAACGGCATCCTGTGCAGGGAACCGGCTTGATTTTTCTCAGTTCCTCAACAACTTTGTCAATAACTTTATATTCTTCATCATTTAATGTTTTTAAGTCTGTGAATGTGTTCATGTTGTCTTCAAGCTGTTCCATGTTTGACATTCCGCTTAGGATTATAGCTACATTTGGTAATGATGCAACCCATCTCAATGCCCATGAAGCTGCAGATTTTTCAGAATTGTAGGATTTAATATGCTTCATGGCCGAAGGTGCAAAGGAAGCCAGAAAACCTCCTCTTACAGGTTCCATTACAAAGCACGGTATGTTTTGTTTTTCAAGGATTTCATATGCTCCTTTTGCATCATATTCAGCCCAGTCCCAATAGTTTATCTGAAGCTGCACAAAATCCCATTTGTGAGCAGACACAAACTTTTCCAAAATGTCATTGCTGTCATGGTATGAAAAACCAATATGTTTTATTTTACCTTCGTCCTTCTTTTTCTTGATGAAATCATAAAGATTGAATTTTTCAACGGTCTCTATTGTATTTTTGTTCAATGAATGAAGAAGATAAAAATCAAAATATTCCGTATTGCATTTTTCAAGCTGTTCATTGAAAAACGCTTCTGCATCTTTTTCTTCCTTGATTTTCCATACAGGCAGTTTGTTTGTCAGGTAGTAGCTTTCTCTTTTAAACTCTTTAAGGACCTTTCCCAGAAACTCCTGAGATTCTCCGCTGTGATAATTGTAAGCTGTGTCAAAATAATTTAAGCCATTGTCCATTGCATGACGAATCAATTCTCTTGCCTGATTGAAATCAATTTTACCACCCTTTACAGGAAAACGCATGCAGCCATATCCCAGTTTCGGGAAATTTACGTCGAGACTTTCTATAAATTTTCTGTCCATAATAAACCTGCTTTCATTAATATTTTGAAGTAAATACAGTATACTAACAATTATAACAGCAATTCCAAAATATTGGAAGATAATACAAGATGTTTTTGATTATATCTTCATAAAATTTCTATAATTTTGATGTAAAATTTTAACATAAAAAATTATTTAAAAAACATATTGACAAAAAGATAAGACAGAGTTATTATAAAGACACCCCCCGGGTAGGGGGTGTATAGGAGGTAGATATGAAAGCTGATAAGGTAAAAATAAACCGTTTATTAAAAACAGCGGCAGGTCAAATGGATGGGATAATGAAGATGGTTGAAGAAGACAGATACTGTATTGATATTTCAAATCAGATACTGGCTGTTCAATCAATTTTAAGAAAGGCAAACAACGAAATACTTAAGTCTCATATGGAAATGTGTGTTAAGCAGGCATTTATGGAAGGTAATGAAGAAGAAAAAATAGATGAAATTATTTCGCTTTTAAATAAAGTTTCAAAGTAAAGGAGATAAAATGAAATCACAAAAATTTAATGTGACCGGCATGACATGCTCAGCATGTTCTGCAAGGATTGAAAAAAATATAAACAAGACCGAAGGAATCAAAGAAGTAAATGTAAACTTGTTAAGTAACAGCATGACAGTCAAGTATGACGAAAGTGTATTAAAGGAAAATGACATTATAAAGGTTGTTGTTGATACAGGATACGGAGCAAATGTTGCAGACACAAAAAAATCTGCTGCAAAATCTGATGACAAAAAAACAGATGCTCAGGCTGAATTTAAGGATATGAAAAAGAGGCTTGCAATTTCATTTGCATTCGCAATACCGCTTCTTTACTTGGCTATGGGGCACATGTTTAAATGGCCTCTACCTAGCATATTTCACGGTGATAAAAATGCAATGACTTTTGCATTTACGCAGTTTCTCCTGGCTCTTCCAGTTATGATAGTAAACAAGAAGTATTATACAGTGGGCTTTAAGACATTGTTCAAAGGATCTCCAAACATGGATTCGCTAATTGCCATAGGCACAACAGCTGCTGTGGGATACGGTGTCTTCGCAATATATAAAATAGGCTATGGACTGGGACACATGGACATGGAAATGGTAATGAAATATTCCATGGACTTATATTTTGAATCAGCTGCCATAATACTTGCACTTATTACTCTTGGTAAATTCCTTGAGGCAAGGGCAAAGGGAAGAACATCAGATGCCATTAAAAAACTCATGGATTTGTCTCCTAAGACTGCCCTTGTTGAAAGAAATGGAATTGAAGAAGAGATACCCGTTGAGGAAGTTGTTAAGGGTGATATTATAGTAGTTAAACCAGGACAGTCAGTTCCTGTTGATGGAATAATCACATTCGGAAACTCATCTCTTGATGAATCAATGCTCACAGGAGAAAGCATTCCTGTTGAGAAAAAAGCAGGAGACAAGGTTATTGGTGCAAGCATAAACAAATCCGGATATTTTAAATTTGAAGCACAAAATGTGGGCGACGATACAACATTGTCGCAGATTATTAGGCTTGTTGAGGAAGCAAGTTCTTCCAAGGCTCCCATATCAAAACTTGCCGATAAAATAAGCAGCATATTTGTTCCGGTTGTAATTACCATTGCAGTGTTGGCCACAATTGTATGGCTGGTTCTTGGAGCAACATTTGAATTTGCATTGTCTATTGGTATTGCCGTGCTGGTAATTTCCTGCCCATGCGCACTTGGTTTAGCAACACCGACGGCAATAATGGTTGGAACAGGCAAGGGAGCTGAAAACGGAATTCTTATAAAATCTGCCGAAGCCCTAGAAATTGCTCATCAGATACAGACAGTGGTAATGGATAAGACAGGAACTATAACTGAAGGTAAGCCAAGAGTCACAGACATGGTAACAAACGGTATAAGTGAGACAGAAATGCTTAAAATAGCAGCATCAGCTGAAAAAGGATCAGAACATCCTCTTGCAGATGCAATAGTTGAAGAAGCAAAAAACAGAAATCTTGAGCTTTACCAGGTGAAGAATTTCCAGGCGCTTCCAGGACAGGGGCTTGAAGCCGAAATAAACGGGAAAAATTATTACCTGGGCAATTTAAGACTTTTAAATGAACAGAAAATCAATATAAACGGCTTTGGTGAAAAAAGTGAGAAACTTGCAGAAGAAGGAAAAACACCTCTTTATTTTGCCGATGAAAAAAATGTTCTTGGTATAATTGCTGTTGCTGATGTTGTTAAGAAAACAAGCAAAAAAGCAATTCAAGAATTTGAAGCAATGGGAATCGAAGTTGTAATGCTCACGGGAGACAACAAAAAAACAGCTGAAGCCATAAGAAAACAGCTGGGAATATCAAGAGCAATAGCGGAAGTTCTTCCTCAGGACAAAGAGAGAGAAATAAGAAAGATTCAGGAACAGGGAAGAAAAGTTGCAATGATAGGAGACGGCATAAACGATGCTCCTGCTCTTGCAAGAGCTGATGTTGGAATTGCCATAGGTGCCGGAACAGACGTTGCCATAGAATCTGCAGACATAGTATTAATAAGAAGCGATTTATTGGATGCTGTTACAGCAGTGCAGCTGAGCAAAGCAACAATCAAGAATATTAAACAAAATCTGTTCTGGGCATTTATTTACAATGTAATTGGAATACCGCTGGCTGCAGGAGTGTTCTACGTAATCTTGAATTGGAAGTTAAACCCCATGTTTGCTGCAGGAGCCATGAGCTTAAGTTCAGTGTCTGTTGTGTCAAATGCCTTGAGGCTTAAGTTCTTTAAACCAGTAAGAATTGTGGAATCTCTTGAAGGGACAAAAGAAGTAAATGAAACAAAAGAAACAAAAAATCAAAAGGGTGACTCAGTCATAAATAAAGACTTTACAAATAAATCAAACAATAATGGAGGAAATAAAATGAACATAGTTTTAACAGTTGAAGGAATGAGCTGCGGACACTGCAAGGCAGCAGTTGAAAAGGCACTGAAGAATGTAGATGGAGTTGACAATGCAGTTGTGGATTTAAACAGCAAGACAGCAGAAGTAACATTGTCAAAGGAAGTAAGCACAGAAGATCTGACAAATGCAGTTACTGAAGCAGGATATGAAATTATAGAAGTAAAATAATTAAAAGGGCAGCTATGCTGCCTTTTTATTTTGTCGTCACTACAATAAAATTTTACCTTATTTTAAAACGCAACAACAAATATTAATACATAAAAAATAGATTTATGATATAATGTATATAAAACAGTATAAGAAAGGATCAATATGAATTTAAAAAGAATTTCATTTATATTTCTGATTCCTGTTTCTCTTTTTCTCACCTTGTATGCAAGATATTACATGAGTTTTGCAGAATATTATGCTGTTGAAATATATCCTGTATTTGCGGAAACAATAAGTTTTATTTCATCAAAAACATCTGTATCCGCAGCTGAAATAATAATTCTTTTGGTAGTTGCCTTGTTGATCATTTATACGTTATCAATGATTGTAAACTCAGTAAAATACAAAACGGCTGATTTTTTCAAGCAATATGCTGCAAATATATTGTCTTTTGCATCAGTAATTTATTTTTTATTTGTGCTTTTCTGTGGAATCAATTATTCAAGATATGAATTCACATTTTACAGCGGTCTTGAAGTAAAGGAATCATCAAAGGAAGAGCTCATTGCTTTGTGTGAAATATTAATTCAGGATGCCAACAACCTACGCTCGAATCTTACAACAGGTGAAAACAACACTGCAGAGCTTTTCGACCGGAATTATTACGGTACTGCCCAAAGAGCAAGAGATTCTTTTGACAATATCGCAAAAGAGTATAGTGTACTTAAGGGAAATTATCCTGCACCAAAGCCTGTGAAGATGTCCCGGGTAATGTCTCACATGAATATTACAGGGGTGTTTTTTCCATTCACATTCGAAGCCAACGTCAATGTTGACATTCCTCCCTATCAGATTCCTGCAACCATGCTTCACGAATTGGTGCATTTGAGAGGATTCATGAGAGAAGATGAGGCTAATTTCATTGCTTATCTCTCAAGCATAAATTCAGGTTTTCAAGATTTTGCATACAGCGGGACCATGCTTGCCCTTACTTACAGCATGAATGCTCTGTATGCAGAAGATCCGGAATCTTATGCAAGTCTCAGGGAAACATATTCTCAAGATGTAAAAAATGACATGATTTTCTCATGGAATTACTGGAAAAATTTTGACACAAAGGTTGCTGAAATTTCAAACAACATAAATGATGCATATCTTAAGGCAAACAACCAGGACGACGGTGTCAAAAGTTACGGCAGGATGGTTGATTTGCTCCTGGCATATTACAGAAATTAAGGAAATTAGGCATAATAATCCTTCATCGGGTCAAACTAAGAAAAATCAGATGAAAGGGGATTATTATGGCACAAATAAATTGCACGGTTACAAACTGTTACTTCAACAATAGACAGGGATGTACGGCGCCTTCCATTGAAGTTGACGGAAAAAAAGCTGAGAAAAGCCGCCTTACAAGCTGCAACACTTTTATTGAGCAAAAACCCGGAATAAGAAGTTCCGTAAGTGAGCCTAAAAGCGACACAGAAATCAAATGCGAGGCAGTGAAATGCATTTACAACAAATCAGAACACTGCAACGCCTCAGGCATTCTTGTTAACGGCAGGAATGCATCAGTTCCTGAAGAAACATGCTGCAGCACGTTCAGAGATTAAAAGAAATAGGATGCAATGCATCCTTTTTTGTTTAATATATTAATAATGATGGTATATAATTTAGGAACAAATCAATTTCCAAATCGTCTAATATATTACAGATAATTAAGGGAGGTGCATTATGAATACAATTAAATTAATGAAGAAAATTTTCATACTGTCCGTTGTCTTTATATTTTGCTTTACATTTGCTGCTTTTGCGGAGGACTGCGTGACGGTGTATGTTGACAATGAAAAAGTAGATTTTGATGTGAATCCTTTTATTGAAGGAGGAAGAACCCTTGTACCATTAAGAGGTGTTTTTGAAAAACTTGGAGCCAGAGTTGACTGGAACAAAAATATTCAGGAAGTTGTCATAAAAGATGACAACAATGAAATACAAATGCTCCTCAATAAGAACAAGGTTATGGTAAACGGTGAAATTAAAGATATTGATGTAGCCACAATGATGATAAACAGCAGGACATTTGCTCCACTCAGGTTCATAAGTGAAAATCTTGGACATGATGTAAGATGGGATGGCAGTACAAATTCAGTATATATAACAAAAAACACATCTGTTCCGGAAAACAAAAATATTTTAAAGACTGTGGGCTCTAAGGAAAACCTCATTGCCCTTCTTGAATACAACTCAAAGCTTTACAGCTATTTGTGGACGGACAGATTTGTTGCAGCAGAAGATTCTAATGCAATAGACAAGGAAGAATCAGTTCAGCAAGCGCCCCAGGAAGCAGGATCTTCTCAGGACCATTCAGATACAAATGTGCAGGTTGAGGGAGTACAGGAAGGTGACATAATTAAAAATGACGGAAAATACATATACATAAAGACAGGCGAAAAACTTAAGATAATTGATTCAAACCCATTAAACCCTAAGGTTCTATCAACTGTAAATGTCCCGGAAAACACAAGCATAAGTGAAATTTACATTTCCGGCAGCAAGCTTGTAGTCATAGGACAAAACAATTTTTATTATATAATGAAGGAATACGAAGAGCCTGCAATGTCAATTGAAGGTAAATCAATCGACTACATCATGCCGCCGCGTTACTACGATGACAGAACAAATGTGCTTGTTTATGATATTTCCAATGTTGAAAAGCCTGTTCTTCAAAGGGAGCTGCTGCTGGATGGTAACTACCTGTCAGGAAGAGAAATAAACGGGTATTTGTACATGGTTACAACAAAGTATTTAAACATTTACTATGACAGACAGTATGTGTCTCTTCCTTATTATACTAATGTGCTTAAAAATGAAAAACATGAATTTACATATGATGATATAAAATATTTTCCAAACTATATAGATTCAAGATACATGTACACTGCAGGAATTAACCTTAATGATTCTTCTGTTGAACCTGATGTTGATGTGTACCTTGGAGGTTCGGACACAATTTATGTCTCCGAGGACAGCCTTTATGCAGCTGTTGCTGATTATTCATATGATTACAGCATAAAGCAGACAGAGCTTTACAGCCCAGGGTATTCAATAAGTACAGTTGTTTACAAATATGAGCTTGAAAGAGGCAATATAAAAGTTGCAACTCAGGGTGAGGTACCGGGAACAATAATAAACCAATTTTCCATGGATGAGCATGAAGGTATGCTAAGAATTGCCACCACCACCGGAGAAGTGTGGAATGAAACATCAAAAAACAACATGTACATTCTTGATGAGAATTTGAAATTAAAAGGAAAGCTGGAAGGGCTTGCTCCAGGGGAAAGAATTTACAGCACACGTTTTTCAGGAGACAGAGTTTACATGGTTACATTCAGGCAGGTTGACCCTCTTTATGTAATTGATGCATCTGACCCTGCAAATCCAAGGGCTGCAGGAATGCTGAAAATCCCAGGCTACAGCACATACCTTCACATTGTTGATGAAAACCACATACTTGGGTTTGGTTATGATACGAAGGTGAGCGAATGGGGTGGAATTGTGAATGGTGGCTTCAAGTTGTCCTTGTTTGATGTTTCCGACATAAAAAATCCAAAGGAAACATTCACAGAGGTTATAGGAGAACAAGGAACATACTCGGAACTTCTGTACAATCACAAGGCATTGATGTTCTCACTGAATAAAGGTATAATGGCTTTTCCGATCAACAGCACTGCAGAAAACTACAAGACTGATTTCAACGGAGCATATGTGTACAACGTGAGCCTTGACAACATAAGTTATAAAACAAAAATATCACATATGGACAGTGATAATTATCTCTATGGATATGAAGTAAAAAGAATAATATACATCGGCGATTACATTTACACATTCTCTGAAAATGAAATGCAGATTCACAGCATTACCACAAACAAAAATGTCAATGAGTTAAATATTTATTAAACAAGTATGCAAAACAATAGCAGTCATGGTAAATACATGGCTGCTTTTGTTTTGAAATTTTCGACAAAATCTGCATAAGTATTACAACAATCCAATGTTATGAACAATGAAAACATTTTTGTAATTTTTAACAAAATATTATAAAATTCTCAAAATGTTACAAAAATATTGTCAACTTGTAAACAATGTGTTATAATTATTAAGTGATTTAACATAATTTATCATATTTGGAGGGTATCATGAAAAAAGGATTATCTTTAGTATTGGTGTTATTGATGGTAACATCTTTATTTGGATGTGCAACAAAGACAGAAGCTCCTGCAGCTGAAACTTTAACAGGAACAGGTGAAGGATTTGGCGGAGAAGTTACTGTTACTGTAACAAAAGAAGGTGACAAAATCACCAGCGTTGTAGCAGTTGGAGAAAAAGAAACTGCCGGAATCGGTTCAAACGCGATTGACCAACTTCCTGCAAAAATAGTTGAAGCTAATTCAACTGAAGTAGATGTAATAGCAGGCGCTACTTATACAAGTAAAGCAATAATATATGCAGTTAACAATGCTCTTGATCCAGCAGCATTCCCATATCCTGCAGAAAAAGAAGAAAAACCTGCTGAAACACCAGCACCTGCACCAGTTGGAGAAGCAGGATCTATTGTAAAGTTTGGTTTAGGACAAAACATTGAAATAGGAAAATCAAAAGATGCAACAGCTGATGCAACAGCAGTTGGTCAGGCAGATGTTACAATGGCAGCAGTTGGATTTGACGCTGAAGGCAAAGTTGCCAGCGTTACAATAGATGTTGCCCAGACAAAAATAGCATTTGACAAGGATCTGAAAGTTACTACTGACAAAGCAGCTGAAGTTAAATCAAAGAAAGATTTGGGACCGGACTACGGAATGGTTAAAGCATCAAGCATAGGCAAAGAGTGGTTTGAACAAATCGAAGCTTTTGAAAACTGGATGATTGGCAAGACAATGGATGAAATAACTGGATTAAAAGTAAAAGCAAGAGACGAATCACATCCTGCAGTTCCAGATGTACCTGAATTGACATCATCAGTTACAATTTCAGTAGATGCTTACCTTGCAGCAGTTGAAGAAGCTTGGACAAACGCACAGGATGTAGCAGGCGCTGAAAAAGTAGGACTTGGAGTTGAAACTCATATAGGAAGTTCTAAAGACAAAGCAGCTGATGTTCTTCCATTAGCACAGGCTGATACATATATGTCTGCAACAGCTTTGACAGCAGATGGAAAAGTTGCTGGCACAATAGTAGATACAGCACAAGTTAAAATCAAATTTGACGAAAAAGGTGTTGTAACTTCTGACAGAGCAGCAGAATATCAGACTAAGAAAGAAATTAAAGAAGGATACGGAATGGTTAAGGCTTCAGCTATAGGCAAAGAATGGTTCGAGCAAATGGAAGCATTCGAAGACTGGATGACTGGAAAGTCTATTGAAGAAATCACTGGATTGACAGTTAAACAAAGAGATGAAAACCACAAAGCAGTTCCAGATGTACCTGAATTGACTTCTTCAGTAACTATCTCAGTTGAAAATTATCAATCAGTTGTTAAGGAAGCAGCAGCAAACGCAAAATAATAAATGAAATTAAGGGGGCTTGTAAAAGCTCCTTTTTATTTGATATAAAATAATTGATATTATTTAAAATATTTGATATTATAAGCTAGGGTGATAAATATGAAAAAAATAATTCCTATATTGATGACAGGAATTTTAATTTTTGTTTTTTTAACAGGCTGCCAAAAGCAGGAAGAGCCTGAAAAGGAGCAAGTTTATGATAAATTCAGCTATACTTTTTTAGATACCTTTGATACGGTTACACAGGTTGTGGGTTATGCTAAAACAGAAGAAGAATTCAACGGATATGCTGAAAAAATTCATGAAAGAATGTTTGAGCTGCACCAGTTATATGACAAGTACAATTCTTATGAAGGAAAGAACAACATCAAGACAATTAACGACAATGCCGGTATACAGCCTGTGAAAGTTGATAAGGAAATAATAGACTTAATCCTCATGACAAAAGAAATGTACCAGTCAGTAGGAAAGAAAACTAATGTGGCTTTGGGCTCTGTTTTGAAAATCTGGTCTGAATATAGAGATGAGGCTGAAGCAAATCCTGCTGACGCTAAAATTCCTCCTATGGATATTTTGCTTGAAGCAAACGGACACACTGATATCAACAAGGTAATAGTGGATGAGAAAAATTCAACTGTGTATCTGGAGGATCCACTCATGAGTTTGGATGTGGGAGCCGTTGCAAAGGGATATGCAACAGAAATTGTTGTTAAGGAAATTATTCAGGAAGGTTTCACTTCAGGCATCATAAGTGCAGGAGGAAACATACGAGCTTTTGGTAAACCTATGGACGGCATTAGAGATAAGTGGGGAGTTGGAATTCAAAATCCTGATGGTGTTCTTGGCACGTCGGATGAAAGCATATTGGAAACGGTGTTTCTAACAGATGCATCTGTTGTAACCAGCGGTGATTATCAGAGATTTTACATGGTTGGAGATACAAGAGTTCATCACTTGATAGATCCAGTTACTTTGATGCCTGGGGATTACTTCAGAGCTGTATCAATTGTAACTGAAAATTCAGGCAAGGCTGATTTCCTTTCTACTACTGTATTCCTGACGCCTTATGAAGAAGGTAGGGCACTTGTTGAGTCCCTAGATGGAGTGGAGGCTCTGTGGGTATTTAAGGATGGAACAATACAAACAACCGAAGGCATGGATAAAATAATGAAGAGCAAGGGTGCCTCCGGAGCAATTGCTAAGTAAATAGGCAGGGTATATGAAAAAATCTAATTTTTTTGCTTTTATTTCAAGGATGAAGTATATAAACAGATGGGGGCTAATGCGAAACATCAAGGATGAAAATGTGTCGGAACACAGTCTTGACGTTGCTGTAATAGCTCATGCCCTTGCTGTTATTCAGAAAAGACGTCTTGACAAGGATGTTAATCCGGAAAAGACAGCTCTCTATGCAATTTATCACGATGCTTCCGAAATATTTACAGGAGACATGCCAACACCTGTTAAATATTCCAACACTGTAATAAAGACAGCCTACAAGGATGTGGAGCTTGCTGCAAGCAGGAGGCTCTTAAAACTTTTACCTGAGGACTTTTACAGTGATTATGAAGGAGTTCTCATACCTCGTGAAGATGAAAAGGAAATTTGGAAGACAATCAAAGCTGCTGATAAAATAAGCGCCTACATCAAATGTATCGAGGAGGAAAAATCGGGAAACAAGGAATTCCTCAAGGCTAAGCAGACAATATTAAAAGATTTGATCTCCATGGACAGAGAAGATGTGAATATTTTCATGAGTGATTTCATGGATGGATATGAACTTACACTTGATGAAATGGAATAATATAAAATAAAGTTATAACCAATAAGTAGGCTATAACTTTATTTTATTAGACTGGATTTTTTCATGTGGTATACTTAAATAAAAAATATAAGGGTAATATTATGAATCAATACAATTACATGACCTTTAAGTCAGTATCTTATGCAATGAAAGTTGAAACGGCACTTAAAAAGTGCGGCGTAAATTTTAAAATAATACCTGTTCCAAGAAGTATCAGTTCAAGCTGCGGCCTGTGCGTGAGGTTCCAGAAGGAAGACATGGAAAAATTCAAGGAAATAATAGAAAAAAACAGCCTTGTGTACGACAATATTTACTTGGATATTTAGACTGCATATGAAAGATAACAGCCGCAAAGAAAACCAATTAAAAGCAATACAGAACTGCTTTTACCTTTGTGTAGTATGTTTGCTTCGGGAATTAGCTGGCTGGCAGAAACATAAAGCATGCTGCTGGCTGCAGCTGACAGGCAGAAGGCTATAAAATAAGTTGAAATTCCACCAAGCTCAGCTCCTAGCACTGCTCCGAATGCTGTGGGAAGGCCTGTAAGCAGGGTTAATAAAATTACATACAAGGGTGAGGCTCCTGCCATTACAAGAGGAACTCCAACGCTCATTCCTTCCGGAATATTGTGGGCAGCAATCAATATTCCTATTTTTATGCCTAAATTGTCAGAGTATACTGTGCTTGAACCCACAGCTATACCTTCCGGAAAATTGTGCAGGCTGAGGCTTACTATGATTATCATACTCATTTTTATGTAATCCAGTTTTTTGCCTGCATATCTGGAAAGCTTCTTTGTGGGAATCATTTCTTCCGCGAAAAAAACCACAATAAGTCCAATGAAAAGACCCAATGTCACAATGAAGAAACCTCCAATTTCATAGGCTTCCGGCATGAGGTCAAAAGAAATTACAGAAAGCATTATTCCTGCTGCAAAGCTTAAAAGTCCTGAAACTGTTCGGTCACTGGGGCTTTTAATCAACAATGACACTGTTCCTCCAAGACATGTTCCAATTCCGCCAATAACAAATCCCCATATAAAATAATATAAAATATCCAAAGTTTCCTCCTGTTTGTTCATCTTATTAATATATATGCAGCCGGGTTTTTTTAAGAAATTAAAAATTAATTAAGAAGTAAATTCTTGTACATAATTATAATGTAGTATATAATTAGCCATAGAAATATTGATAAATGATTCTTTGCATTTTTTCTTTAATGAGAATGCAGGAAAGGAAATTAAATGAAAGAAATTATAAATACAAAAATAGTTAAAATGGATCCTGACAATTTGGACTATGATATAATAAAAGAAGCCGCACAAATCATCAATAACGGCGGTGTTGTTGTGTTTCCAACAGAAACAGTATACGGAATTGGAGCAGATGCATTAAATGACACTGCTGTGGAAAAAATTTTCAAGGCAAAGGGAAGGCCTCAGGACAATCCTTTGATAGTTCATATTCAAGATGTTGAAGAACTGTACGATTTATCCAGAGAAGTTCCGGAAAATGCAATAATATTAGCAGAAAAATTCTGGCCGGGTCCCCTGACTATGATTTTGTATAAAAAGGATATATTATCAGACAAAATAACAGCAGGACTTAGTACTGCTGCAATAAGGTTTCCAAAAAATAAAATTGCCCTGGCACTTATAAAGGAAAGCGGAAAACCAATTGCTGCACCAAGTGCCAACACTTCCGGAAAGCCAAGCCCCACAGAAGCTTCTCATGTAATTGAAGATTTAATGGGCAAGGTAGATATGATAATTGACGGAGGATGCACTTACATAGGAATCGAATCAACTGTTGTAGATGTTACAGGGGATGTGCCCATGATACTAAGGCCCGGCGGAATAACAAGAGAAGACATATCAGGAGTTTTAGGAAAATGTGATTACGATCCTGCAATCATTAAAAGCAATGAAAAAATTGTTCCAAAATCTCCGGGACAAAAATACAGGCATTATTCACCAAAAGCAAAAGTGATTTTGTACAAGGGACCTTTAGATAAAATTGCGCAAAGAATAGTCGAAGATTATGATAAATTTACACAGGATGGATTAAAGGTGGGCATTATGTCAACTGTTCAGACTGAAAAATATTACGAGGGCAAGACCACAATTTGTGTTGGTGACAGAACTAAGCCCATATCAATTTCGTCTAATTTATTCAAAGACCTGAGAAATTTTGACCACATGGGAATGGATGTCATTCTTGCAGAAGCAGTTGAAGAAGAAGAACTTGGAAAGGCAATCATGAACAGATTGGGAAAAGCATCAAGCGAAACAATCATTGTGTGAGGTATTTATGAACATTTTATTGGTGTGCACCGGTAATACATGCAGAAGCAGCATGGCCGAGGGAATTTTCAAGCAGATGCTCATTGATTCTAATATTGAAAATATTAATGTATCTTCAGCGGGATTAAGTGCTTTTCAAGGGGACAGAGCAAATCAAAAAGCCGTTGATGTTTTGAAAAATCAAGGAATAGACATATCAAGGCACAGGGCGAGACAGCTTACAGGCGAAATTATAAACAGCTCTGATTTAATCTTGACCATGACAACTGCTCATAAGATGTCCATAATAAATTATGACCCTCAGTCAAAGGGAAAAGTTTTTACGCTGAAGGAATATGCAAGCAATACAGATGGTGAAGAATCGGGTAATATGAATCTTGACATTCATGATCCCTACGGCAGGGATTACAGCGTTTATGAGTCAGTTATGAGCGAAATACGATTTGAGATAGAGTCGGTTGTCAATAAATTGAAACAAAAAAATAATTAAGTTAAGAATTAAGTGAAAAAATGGAGGAAAAATGAAAATAGTACTTGCATGTGATCATGGAGGATTTGAATTAAAGGAAGCAGTAAGGGAACACTTGACTAAGAAAGGTTATGAAGTAAACGACATAGGCGTTTATGACACAAATTCCGTGGACTACCCTGATTACGGAAAAAAAGCTGCTGAACTGGTTGCAGGAAGCGATGACAAGGGGATAGTAATATGCGGAACAGGAATAGGTATTTCCATAGCAGCAAACAAAGTTCACGGTATAAGATGTGCTTTGTGCACAAATGAATATATGGCGAGGATGTCCAGGATGCATAACGATGCAAACATGCTTGCTTTAGGAAACCGCGTCATAGGTCAGGGAGCTGCACTTGACATAGTGGATGTGTGGCTTTCTACAGAGTTTGAAGGCGGAAGACACTTGAACAGAGTTAAGAAAATCATGGAAATAGAAAATATATAAAGAAGAGGAAATATTCATGACTGGTTACTTTATAGCTTTTATTTCAGCTGTAATTATATCTTTTATAATGACTCCGCCTGCAAGACAGCTTGCAATAAAGGTTGGAGCACTGGATGTACCAAAGGATCCAAGAAAAATCCACAATAAGCCCATGCCTTATTTCGGAGGTCTGGCTATTTATGTTTCAATAATGGCATGTATGTTTGTTTACCTGCCACATACAAGGACTAACCTGTTTATAATGGCCGGAGCAACAATAATTGTGCTGACTGGAGTTGTTGATGACATGTATGGAATGCCTGCCAAGATTAAAATGCTCATGCAGCTTATTGCAGCATTTGTTGCATTAAGAGGAGGCGTTCAGATACACTTCATTACAAACCCACTTTCAGAAACAGGAATGAGCTACTTGCTCTCATGGCTTTCATACCCCATAACATTGTTCTGGATTGTGGGTATTACTAACACAATAAACCTCATAGATGGTTTGGATGGCCTGGCTTCCGGTGTAGCCAGCATAGCAGCAACAACTCTTCTTTTTACGGCAGCAACAATGGGACACGACTTCATTATGATGCAGTGTGCCATAATAGCAGGAGCTTCCTTGGGATTTCTTCCATTTAACTTTAACCCTGCAAAAATATTCATGGGTGATACAGGTTCTCTGCTTCTGGGATACATGCTGGCAGTAACTTCTGTATCAGGTATGGTAAAAAGCGTTGCGGCTGTGGCCCTGGCTGTGCCTGTATTTGCTTTGGGTCTTCCCATATTTGACACTACATTTGCAATAATAAGAAGATATTTAAACAACAAGCCAATAATGCAAGCCGACAAGGAACACCTTCACCACAAGCTCATGAAAATAGGACTTAATCAAAGGCAGACCGTATTGATAATGTACTTCATCAGCATGATGTTGGGAATTGTTGCAGTAATAATAGCTGATGCAGATCCGTTTATAGGAATTATTCTGGCAACCATTATGGTAATAGCAGTATTTTATTTTGCAAAATTAGCAGGATTCTTCAGAAAAAAAGAACAGTAATATAATTAAGAATGAAGAATGAAGAATTAAAAATTAGTGGTTGAATTTGGGCGCGGCCCAAATTCTTAATTCTTAACTCTTAATTCTTCATTTAATACGGAGGTAGTGATGAATAAAGTAAAGGTGCTTGTTGTTTTCGGTACACGGCCGGAAGCTGTTAAAATGGCCCCCATAGTGAAATCCCTTAAAAATGATGAAGAGCATTTCATCTCAAAGGTATGCGTAACAGCACAGCACAGAGACATGTTGGACCAGGTTCTTAAAATATTTGATATTGAGCCGGATTATGATTTGAATATATTCCAAAGCGGCCAGACGCTGACGCAAATAACCTGCAGGGCTCTGTCAGGACTTGAAGGTGTTATAGAAGAATTTAAACCGGACCTGATTTTGGTGCAGGGCGACACAACAACAGTATTTTCAGGAGCCCTTGCTGCATTTTACCACCAGGTTAAAATAGGCCATGTGGAAGCAGGACTGAGAAGCGGCAATTTGTATTCTCCATATCCTGAGGAAGCAAACCGTATGCTTACGGGAGTACTTACAGATTTCCATTTTGCTCCAACACAGACTTCAAAAAACAACCTGCTCAGGGAAGGCTATGATGAAAACAAGATTTTCATAACTGGAAACACATCTATAGATGCTCTTGGCTGGGTTATAGATAAAAATTATAAATTCAGCGAAGAAGCATTAAACAACATAGATTTTGAAAAGAAGAAAGTAATACTCCTGACCGCCCACCGCAGAGAAAATATTGGTGAGCCCATGGAAAATATTTTTTCTGCTGTAAGAAGAGCAGCTGAAGAAAATAAAGATGTGGAAGTAATATATCCAATGCATTTGAATCCTAAAGTAAGAGAAATCGCAAGAAAGCTATTTGATGGAATGGAAAATGTCCACCTCATAGAACCTCTTGATTATCTTCCTTTTACAAACCTCATGTCAAAATGCTACCTTGTTGTTACAGATTCAGGGGGAGTTCAGGAAGAAGCACCATCCCTGGGCAAGCCGGTGCTTGTTGTAAGGAAGGAAACAGAAAGACCTGAAGGTATTTCAGCAGGAACAGCAAAGCTTGCAGGAACTGACAGACAGGTTATTTACAATGAGCTTAATATACTCATAAACAATGAAGAAGAATACAAAAAAATGGCCAATGCAGTGAACCCATACGGTGACGGAATGGCTGCAATGCACATAATAGATGCTATAAAGAAAAAAATGCTGTAATCAAAACCTGCCAATAATGTAGGGGAGGACTACTGTCCTCCCGGGGCTATTAATTCAAAAAAGTTGTTATCTGCGGGAGAGCGCAAGGCTCTCCCCTACGAACTTAGATTTCAAGTTCACGACAATTACCAATTTTAATTAATTTAATGACTTTGTCATCAATCTGAGCCTGTCATACCAACAGGTTTATTTTTTTGCCAAATATTAAGTTGAAGTCAAAAACTTATGTCAAATAAAACACAATGAATTCCAAAATATGCTGGTTGTCCAGAAAAATGTCCTGGCAAAGGGCTCTATTGTCCTAAATAGTTGTAATTTGTTATAATAAATATATTGACAAACAGTCTGTTTTATATTATACTTCGAATATCAAAATATTTGAAATAAAATAAAAAATGATATCAAAATAATAGACATTAAAACATCTAAATTTATGGAGGAAATAATGATTTTAGAAAAAGTAAAAGCAATTTTAGTTGAGGAATTGGACGTAGAGGAAGAAAATATAAATCTTGACAGCAAAATAAAAGACGATTTGGGAGCAGATTCACTGGATCTTTTCGAATTGATCAGCAAAATAGAAGATGAGCTTGATATAACTATCGATGAAGAAGATTACGGCAAGCTTGTAACAGTTGGAGATATAGTAAACTACATTACAGACAAACAATAATTAATTAGAAAACGCCTGCGGGCGTTTTCTCTTATGCGGAATAATTCGCAATTTTATTACAATACGAGGAGAATATATGATTAATACAGTTATATGCAGCCTGCTGAACATAAAATATCCTATTTTTCAAGGAGGCATGGCACAAATATCAGATGCGGAGCTAGCTGCTGCCGTATCGGAAGCCGGAGGTCTTGGAGTAATAGCATCAGGCAACAACACTGCAGAATTTATTGAAAAAGAAATACGTAAGATCAAATCGCTGACTGATAAGCCATTTGGTGTTAATGTAATGCTTTTAAGCCCATATGCCAACGATGTGAGCAACCTTCTAATAGAGGAAAAAGTTCCGGTAATAATCACGGGAGCAGGAAATCCCGGAAAATATCTGAAGCTTTGGAAAGAAGCAGGAATTAAGGTAATACCGGTTGTTCCTTCAGTTGCTTTTGCAAAACATTTTGAAAAACTTGGAGCCGATGCCATCATCTGCGAAGGAACTGAATCAGGCGGACACGTAGGAGAACTTACAACAATGTGCCTGACACCTCAGGTGGTTGATGCTGTGAAAATACCTGTAATAGCAGCAGGAGGAATCGGAGACGGAAGAGGTATTGCTGCTGTCTTAAGCCTGGGGGCTCAGGGTGTTCAGGTTGGAACAAGATTTTTACTTGCCACGGAATGCAACGTTCATCAGAACTACAAAGACAAGGTTCTTAAGGCAAACGACACAGACACGGCTGTTACAGGAAGAAAAACAGGTCATCCAGTAAGAGTTTTGAAGAATAAACTTGTAAATCAATTTAAAGAAATTGAAAAGAACAACGGAACCGTTGAAGAAATGGAACAGCTGGGCAGAGGAAGACTTTACAAGGCAGCTGTTGAAGGGGATGTTGATTACGGTTCAGTAATGTCAGGACAAATTGCAGGTTTGGTGAACAAGGAACAAAGCTGCAAGGAAATTATTACAGAAATGTTTGATGAAGCGGAAACTATTATGAAAAACTTGAGTTCATTTATTTCAGGAGGTAGTAATGAGTAAGACAGCTTTTGTGTTTCCAGGACAGGGCGCTCAGTATGCTGGAATGGGAAAAGAATTTTATGACAATTTCGAAGAAAGCAAGGAAATTTTTGAAAGAGCTAACCAGGCTCTGGGATTTGACATTGCAAAGCTTTGTTTTGAAGGACCTGACCAGGATTTAAGCGTTACAAAAATAACTCAGCCTGCACTTCTTACAACTTGCATGGCAATTTATGAAGTTTTGAAAAAAAACAACAAGGATGACTCTGTTGTCATGGGAGGACTTTCCCTTGGTGAATACTCAGCACTGACTGCTGCAGGAGCAATGGATTTTGAAACTGCTGTCAAACTTGTTTACAACAGAGGAAACTACATGCAAAATGCAGTTCCTTTGGGAGAAGGCGGAATGCTTGCACTTATGGGATGTACAGATCAGGATGCAATAGCATTTTGTGAAGATGTAACAAAAAGCTGCGGACTTCTTGAACCTGCAAACTTCAACTGTCCGGGGCAAATAGTTGTGGGTGGAAAAAGTGAAGCAATAGATGAAGCATTATCAAAGACTTCCCAGTTCAACATCAGAAGAGCCGTTAAACTTCAGGTAAGCGCGCCATTTCACACATCAATGTTGAAACCTGCCGGTACAAAGCTTAAGGAAGATTTGGCCAAAATCAATTTCAAGAAACCAAAATGCAATGTTATTTCCAATGTAGACACAGAATATTACGAAAACGATCAGGTAATAGCTGATAAGCTGGAAAAACAGGTTTACAATCCCGTTAGATGGGAAGAATGCGTAAGAAAAATGATAGCTGACGGTGTGACTACATTTGTTGAAATAGGACCGGGAAAGACATTGTCAAGCTTTATAAAGAAAATAGATAAAAATGTTAAATCAATAAATATAGATAGTATTGCATCCCTCAAAGAATATATAGAATTGTCTTATGCTTAGCAGGTGATTTTCCTGCTAAGTATTAGAAATTATTATTATTGCGATAGAATTGTCTTATGCTTAAGCAGGATCAGGCAGTGATGCAATACATCGGAAAGGATTACTATGAAGACTGCAATTATTACCGGAGCTTCAAAGGGTATAGGAGCTGCAATTGCTTTAAGGCTTAATGAGTTGGGCTACAACCTGGTATTAAACTACAGAAGCAACACAAGTTCCATGGAAGAATTAATCAATAATTTTCCAAACAAAGAAACTAAAAATTTGACTGTACAATGCGACATATCAAACTATGAGGATGCCAAGAGACTTATTGACGAAGCTTATGACAACTTTGGTTCTGTTGATGTGTTAATAAACAATGCAGGAATAACCAAGGACAACATACTTCCAATGATGAGCGAAGATGAGTTTGATCAGGTTATCGACACAAATTTAAAAGGAACATTCAACTGCTGCAGACATATTTCCAAAAGAATGCTTAAGCAAAAGTACGGAAGAATTGTAAATATTTCATCCGTGGTTGGGCTTGCAGGAAATGCAGGACAGGTAAATTATGCTGCTTCGAAATCAGGAGTTATAGGAATGACCAAATCTATGGCAAGAGAACTTGGAAAGAAAAATGTCCTTGTAAATGCCGTGGCACCTGGATTCATTCAAACTGAAATGACAGACAAAATACCAGATGACATAAAAAATGAAATGATGAAAAATATACCTCTGCAAAAGCTTGGCCAGCCAAGCGACATTGCAGATGCAGTTGAGTTTTTAATATCTGACAAAGCATCATATATAACAGGTCAGGTATTATCAGTCAACGGCGGATACTACATGTAAAAATTAAGAGTTAAGAATTAAGAATGAATTGAAAAATCAGGCTTTGCCTGATTTTAACCATAATTCTTAATTATTCATTCTTCATTCTTAATTAATCGAAATTGGAGGAAAAAATGAAAAGAAGAGTTGTAATAACAGGTGTTGGTGTTGTAAGTCCAATCGGATCAGGCGATGCTTTTTGGGAAAATGTAAAAAAAGGAACATGCGGAATAAGCCCTATTGAATCTTTTGACACTACTGAATTCAGCGTAAAGCTTGCTGCTGAAGTAAAGGATTTCGATCCTACACTGTACATGGACAAAAAAGAATCAAAGAGACAGGACAGATACAGCCAGTTTGCACTTGCTGCAGCTGATATAGCAGTAAAAAATTCAGGACTTGACATAGAAAAAGTTGACAGCGACCGTTTTGGAGTAATAGTAGGAAGTGCAGTTGGAGGAATTCATACAATTGAAGCCGAGCATGCAAAGCTTCTTGAAAAAGGACCAGGAAAAGTGTCAACATTTTTTATTCCTATGATGCTTTCAAACATTGCATCAGGACTTGTGGCTATTAAGTACCAGGCAAAGTCTGTGAACTTCAGCACAGTTACTGCATGTGCAACAGGAGCAAATGCAATCGGAGAATCATATAAAAGAATCCAGGATGGAATTTGTGATGTAATGATTGCCGGAGGAAGTGAAGCTGCCATAACTCCATGTTCAATAGCAGGTTTTTCTGCCCTCACTACTCTTTCAACAACTACAGATGTAAACAGAGCATCAATACCTTTTGACAAGGAAAGACATGGATTTGTAATGGGAGAAGGAGCCGGAATAATGGTTCTTGAAGATTATGACCATGCAGTAAAAAGAGGAGCTAAAATATATGCAGAGCTGGTAGGCTATGGAGCAACATGTGATGCATATCACATGACAAGCCCTGACCCAAGTTCAGAAGGTGCTTCAAAAGCCATGAAAAATGCCATTGAAGATGCCGGCATAACACCTGTTGACATAGGATACATCAATGCTCACGGTACAAGCACTTTGTACAATGACAAGTTTGAAACACAGGCTATAAAGAACATTTTCAAGGAAAATGCAAAGAATGTACCAATAAGCTCTACAAAATCCATGACAGGTCACTTGCTGGGAGCTGCCGGAGCCGTAGAAGCAATAGTATGTGCTAAATCCTTGGAAAACGGATATATTCCAGCAACAATAAACCACCAGGTTACTGACCCTGAACTGGATTTGAACTTCGTCCCTAACACAGGAATTGAAAAGGAATATGACTATGCATTGTCAAACGCATTTGGATTTGGCGGACACAATGCAACATTGGTTCTTAAAAAATATAAAGGAAACTAATATGATTTACAATACAAGCGAAATACAAAAAATAATACCTCACAGATACCCAATGCTTCTCATTGACAAAATTGTGGAGCTTGTAGAAGGGGAAAAAGCTGTTGGAGTTAAAAATGTAACAATAAATGAACAGTTTTTCCAGGGACACTTTCCGGGAAACCCTGTTATGCCCGGAGTTCTCATTATTGAAGCTTTGGCCCAGACAGGAGCAGTAGCCATACTCTCCATGGAAAAATTTAAAAACAAGACCGTATACTTTGGAGGAATCAAAAGCGCAAAATTCAAGAGAAAAGTATGCCCTGGAGACACATTGAAACTTGTTACTGAAATAACAAAATTAAAGGCTAATTTTGGCATAGGAAATGCTATTGCTTACGTTGATGACGAAATTGCAGCAGAAGCAGAATTAATCTTTGCTGTGGAATAGAATTGTGACAATATTTTCACAATAAACTTTCCATATTTTTAAAAAATGTGTTATAATTTATAATGTGACACATTTTTTTATTTTTATAACTTTTGCAGACGTTTTCTGCTTATTTTTATAGAGAAGACATGTTAAACATTTAACCATCGATAAAAAGAACAATTGAATTTGTGCAAATCATGTATTTTTAATGATAATAGCGGAAAACTAGTCTATGTTATGAAATAAAGGTTAATTACATAAATAGTAAATATTTCTAAAAATAAATGTAACAAAATCACTTGCCCTATAAAATTATTGTGCTATAATATCATATACGTATCTAATAAGGACATAGTATCTAAAAAGATACTGTGGACAATGAAGAGGTGATTAAATGAGTGCAGTTTCATGCGACAATATGTTTAGTGATAAAGAAAGACACAGCACATGCTATATGAGCGACAAGTGTATAAGGTACAAGGTATGTCCAATGGTTCTTGTTCAGAAGCTTTTAGCAGGAAAAAGAAAGATAATGATACTTTGGTATTTAAGCGGCAAGGTTTTAAGATTTAATGACATTAAGAGAAGACTTCCGGATGTCACTCAAAAAATGCTTACTCAACAGTTGAGAAGCTTAGAAGAAGATCATTTGATATTCAGGCATGTTTATCCGGTTGTACCACCAAGGGTTGAATATGGATTGACAGAACTTGGAGAGAAAATAATTCCATTGCTGGAAATGATGCATGGTTTTGGAGCAGAGTATTTAGAACTTGGATATAAAGATAACAATCCGGATCTAAATTAAGTATCTTTTAGGGTACTATAGTACAAAAAAGTGCGTACTTGTCAAACATAGTTAAATTAAATATACTGTTAAAGGTAACAGTTGAATTTTACGGTTTCTTACATTTTTCGAATTTAAAAACCTAAGCAAAATAAGATTTTTTTATTCAAAAATGGGGAAAAATTTACAATCGCAGCTTGTCACTTTAATAACAATCAAAATGCTTCAAAGCAAATTTAAACGGAATATTTTATGGAAGCATGTTATATTATTCCAAATTTATTGACAAACATTTTTTTATATTTTATTATTAATGAAATAGGAAAATGTTTGATTTTATAAAAATATTTGACAGAGGTGGTGGTATAGTGTCTATTGAAATAATCAAGGTAATAAAGGAGGCAGAGGAAAAGGCTGAAGTCACAAAACGAGAAGCCGCTCAGCAAGCAAAACAAATTATTACCAATGCTAATGCGCAAGCTCTACAAATTGTTGATGAAGCGAGAGAAAATGCTGAATCAAAAAGAACTGATGTGCTAAAAGCAGCAGAATCCCAGGGACAGCTTCTTTATGACAGCATAATCAGCGACGCTGCAAAAAAATGTGATGACATTTTAAAAAGCGCAGAAAAAAACATGGATAATGCAGCATCAATTATACTGGAAAGGATAGTGAAGGCCAGTGGCAATAGTTAAGATGAAGAAAATAAGCACCATAGGCTTAAGCAGCATTAAATCTTCATTAATAAAGGAACTCATGGATTTAGGAGTGGTCGAAATAAGCGCCCAGGATTCAAAATTGACCGACCCGGAGTGGATTTCCTATGTTAAAAAAGATGGAAATGAAGTTGAAGTGCTGGACTGTGATGCAAAAATATCTAAAATAAGCGAAGTTTTAAACAGTCTGGAAAAGTATGACAAAAGCAAAAAACCAATGTTCTTTACAAGAAAATCAATATCATCAAAAGATTTTGAAAATGCCATCAGTGATTTAAGCAAGACTGAGGAAAACGTAGCAAAAGTGCTGGAGATGAACAAGAGCTTCAATGAGCTCAGTTCAGAGGAAAATAAAATTGAGACAGCCATACTCAGTTTAAAGCCTTGGGCAAGTTACGAGATCCCTTTGGAATTAACCGAAACAAAGTATACAAGCATCTTTACCGGTGTTGTTCCAAATATAGTTGATGTAGAAAAGCTTAAGTCTGATCTTCGGGAAAAAACAGACAGATGTATTGCAAATCTTGTTGGAAGCGATAAGGATCAACATTATTTTTCAATTATATGCCTCATAAAAGAAAAAGATGATGTTTATGAGATTTTAAAGCAATATGGTTTCAACACAGTGGCTTTCAAAGATTTAAAGGGTACTGCAGCCCAAAATATTGTGCAGTATGAAAACAATTTGAAAGAAATTTCTGAAAACAAATCAAAAGTTGAAAAAAATATTACAGATTATGTTCCATACAAGGAACAAATTCAACTGTTTTATGATTATCTGGTAATTGAAAGAGACAAAAATAAGATACTTGGGAACTTGCTTAACACAGATTCAACTTTCTATATTGAAGGATGGATACCTGAGGTAAGCAAGGAACAGATTGAGAATGTACTCAACAAACATCAGTGCTGGTTTGAAATATATGAACCTGAAGAAGGAGAACAAACTCCTATAGCTATGCAAAACAATTCTTTCACACAGCCTTTTGAAGCAATTACAGAGCTTTATAGTCTACCTTCATCAAGCAACATAGATCCTACACCATACATGGCTCCGTTCTATTGCTTATTTTTTGGGCTGATGCTTGCGGATGTGGGCTATGGTTTAATTATGGCCGCAGCAACTTACATGGTGCTTAAGAAGTTCAAACTCGAAGGATCAATTCAAAAGCTTATGAGAGTGTTCTTCTACTGTGGAATATCAACTGCATTCTGGGGAGTGATGTTTGGAAGCTGGTTCGGTGATGCCATACCTGCTGCAGCGAAACTGTTGTTCAATTCTGATTTTACTGTGAAACCTTTGTGGTTGAATCCCATGGAAGAACCTATGACACTTTTAATAGTATCATTTGTTTTTGGAATTATCCACTTGTTCACCGGTATGGCAGTTAAGGCACACATTCTCATTAGAGACGGAAATCCTCTGGATGCCTTGTTTGACATAGGTTTCTGGTATGGACTTATAATAGGATTGATATTGCTTTTATTCGGAAATACAGTGATTCCGGGTTCAGGGCAGATAGGCAAATGGATGTCCATAATATTCGCTTTAGGTTTAGTTCTTACTCAAGGAAGAGCAAAAAAGAATATTGCGGGTAAACTCATAAGCGGTGTACTCAGCCTGTACAACATAACAAGTTATTTAAGTGATGTTCTATCATATTCAAGACTCTTAGCCTTAGGATTGGCTACAGGGGTTGTATCTTCCGTTATGAGCATATTGGGCTCTATGGGAGGCAGAAACGTTTTTGGCATATTGTTGTTTGTGGTGGTTATGATTATAGGACACACATTCAATTTTGCAATAAATGCTCTTGGAGCTTTCGTACATGCTGCGAGACTGCAGTATGTTGAATTCTTCGGTAAATTTTATGAAGGCGGCGGAGAGCCATTCAAGCCGTTTACGAAAAAAACTAAATATAACAGAATAATCAAGGAGGAAATTTAAATGAACAATATTTTAGTTAGTGGTAACTTTTTAGCAATTTTAGGAGCTTCTGTGGCTGCATTGGCAGGTATAGGAAGTGCAATAGGTGTTGGTATAGCAGGTCAGGCAGCAGCTGGAGTTGTTGCGGAAGATCCTAAAAAATTTGGTTCTACATTGATTTTGCAGGCATTGCCTGGTACTCAGGGTATATATGGACTTTTGGTTGCATTTATCATCCTTAATAAAATTGGTTTATTAGGCGGAAGCATGGCAGAACTTTCTGCAGTTCAGGGAGGATTATTCCTTGCAGCAGCTCTTCCAATAGGTGTTGTAGGTATAATTTCAGCAATTCATCAGGGCAAGGTTGCAGCATCTGGTATTATGCTTATTGGCAAGAGACCAGAAGAAATAGCAAAAGCTATGGTTTACGCTGCAATGGTTGAAACATATGCAGTATTGGCACTTCTTATTTCTTTCCTTATGATAAACGGAATTGCTATTTAATAAAAGTACTAAAATTTAAATAAGGATGTGAAAAGATGAGCATTGAAAATATAACTACGAATATTTTAAGCGATGCAAGAAACATTGCTGAGATTTCCATAGCAAATGCTGAGAAAACTAAGCAAGAAATAATAGATAAAGCTAAATTAGAAGCTGAAGCAATTATAAAAGCAGCTGCAGAAAAGTCTGAAAAGGAAGCTGAAGGCTTGAAAAGCAGAAAAGTATCTGCTGCAGAGCTTCAAGGAAGAAAAATGATGCTTTCCGCAAAGCAGGAAGTCATTAAGAAAAGCTTCAATTCAGCACTTGAAAAGCTTAAAACAATGCCAGAAGACGAGTATTTGAGTTTCCTTACAGATGAAGTTGTAAAGATTCCAAATTGCAAGGGAACAATAATATTGAATGAGAGTGACAAGAACAAAATCGGCGAAAAATTAGTTAAAGCAGTCAATGAAAAATTAAAAGCAGAAAAGATTGTATTAAGCGATAAAACAATTGAATCAAGCGGAGGATTTGTGCTTAACAACGGATCAATTGAAATCAACAGCACCTTTGAAACCATATTGGACTCCATGAGGGATGAACTTACAAACGAAGTTGCAAATGCGCTTTTTAGATAATTTTCCTGCCTGAAAGGAGGAATGGCTTTGGCAAAGATTAAAGATACAGATTATTTGTTTTCTACTGCACGTGTTCGAAGTGTTGAAAAAAACATGCTTACTCGTGAAAGAGCAGAAAAAATGATTGATGCAAAAACAAATGAAGATGCCTTAAGGGTGCTGGATGATCTGAATTACGGCAATTCCGGCGAAGCAGTCGAACCTAATGACTATGAAAAGCTCTTATCATTTGAACATAAGAAGACATATGACTTCATAACTTCTGTAGCTCCTGAGCTGGATTTCTTCAACATGTTCTTGTATCCATACGATTATCACAATTTAAAGGTAATCATGAAGGCGGAATACTTAGGAATAGATGCTTCAGAGAATCTTGTTGATACCGGATCCATTGACCTGAAAGTTTTGAAATATTCTGTAAAAGAAAGAGATTTTTCAGGCCTAACAGAAAATATGAGCAAAGCTTTAAAGGAAATAATCGAGACATTTCCTAAAACAAACGATCCTCAGGTAATAGATTTTGTCCTGGACAAATATTGTTATGATGAAATGCTCAGTTCAGCAAGAAACACAAACAGCAATTTTATAATTGATTATGTCAAAATGCAAATAGATGCAATCAATTTGAAAACATATGTAAGACTTAAAAGAATGAACAAGTCATGGGACTTTTTCACGAAGGTTTTCTTAAATGGCGGAAAAATTCATGAACAGGTGTTTATCAAAAACTATGATGAGCCTTTTGAAAAGTTTGCAGAGCAGCTTTCGGCATACGGCTTCAGGGAATTGTTCCTTGAAGGTACAGAATCACTGGTAAACACAGGAATGTTTACAAAGCTTGAAAAACTTCTGGACAACAAAATCATCGAGCATGTTAAGGGTGCTAAATATATTCCTTTTGGAATAGAGCCTCTTGCAGGCTACCTAATAGCAAAGGACAACGAGATTAAAATTGCAAGAATTATAATGGCAGGCAAACTTGCAGGTATCTCGCCGGAACTTATCAGAGAGAGGTTGAGAGAGACTTATGTATAAGATAGGTGTTATAGGAGATAAACAAAGTATTCTGGGTTTTAAGGCAGTTGGACTTGATGTCTTTGACTGCATAACGAAAGATGATGCAAGACACACTCTTCGTGAGATAGCAAAGGAAGATTATGCCATAATTTATATTACGGAAAATTTCTATGCTGAAATCAAGGATACTGTTTACGAATACAATGAAAAACGCCTGCCGGCAATAATACCTATTCCTGGAATGCATGGAACTGAGGGAATAGGAATTCAGAATATCAAAAAGGCAGTTGAAAAAGCAGTCGGTGCCGACATATTGTTCAACAATGACTAATAAACAAATGTATATAAAATTGAAAGCAGGTGATTTATTTAATGAGCCAAGGTAGAGTAGTAAAAATATCCGGTCCGCTTGTCATTGCAGAAGGAATGAAAGAAGCAGACATGTTCGACGTTGTACGTGTAAGTGAACAGGGATTGATTGGTGAAATTATAGAGATGCGCGGCGACAAAGCATCTATACAGGTATATGAAGAAACAGCAGGATTAGCTCCAGGAGCTCCTGTGGTAACTACAGGTGCACAGTTGTCAGTAGAATTGGGACCTGGTCTTATTGAAACAATTTATGACGGTATTCAGCGTCCATTGGAAGAAATAAGAAAAATTGCAGGACCTAACATAGCAAGAGGAGTTCAGGTTCCTTCTCTTAATAGAGAAAAGAAGTGGGAATTTGTTCCTGTAGCAAAGGTTGGTGACAAGGTTCAGGCCGGTGATATCGTAGGTACTGTTCAAGAAACAATAGTAGTTCAGCAGAAGATAATGGTTCCTTATGGAGTCAGCGGAACAATTGAAGAAATAAAATCAGGAAGTTTCACTGTTGAAGAAACAGTGTATGTTGTTAAAAAAGACAACGGAGAAAAAGTAAATCTTACAATGATGCAAAAATGGCCTGTAAGAAAGGGTCGTCCATACAAGGAAAAACTTGTTCCGGAAAGACCGCTGGTTACAGGACAAAGAGTTATAGACACAATGTTCCCTATATCAAAGGGTGGGGTTGCAGCTGTTCCGGGACCTTTTGGAAGCGGAAAGACAGTTGTTCAGCATCAGCTTGCTAAATGGGCAGATGCGGAAATAGTTGTTTATATAGGCTGCGGCGAACGTGGAAATGAGATGACAGACGTTCTTATGGAGTTCCCTGAATTAAAGGACCCAAGAACAGGCGAATCTCTTATGAAGCGTACAGTCTTAATAGCAAACACATCAGATATGCCTGTTGCTGCCCGTGAAGCAAGCATCTACACAGGTATTACAATAGCAGAATATTTCAGAGACATGGGTTATTCAGTAGCATTGATGGCAGACTCAACATCCCGTTGGGCGGAAGCTCTTCGTGAAATGTCAGGCCGTCTTGAAGAAATGCCTGGTGAAGAAGGATATCCGGCTTACCTTGCATCACGTCTTGCTCAGTTCTATGAAAGAGCAGGAAGAGTTATAAGCCTTGGTTCAGAAGGAAGAGAAGGAACGTTGTCTGCAATAGGAGCCGTATCACCTCCAGGAGGAGATATTTCAGAACCTGTTTCACAGGCAACGCTTCGTATAGTAAAAGTATTCTGGGCTCTTGATGCTCAGCTTGCTTACAAGCGTCACTTCCCGGCAATCAACTGGCTGAATAGCTACTCCTTGTATGTTGACAGACTTAACAAGTGGTTTGATGAAAATGTGGCAAGAAACTGGTCAGAACTTCGTGCAGAAACAATGAAGCTTTTGCAGGAAGAAGCAGAATTGAACGAAATAGTTCAGTTGGTCGGCGTTGATTCACTTTCAGTTGATGACAGGCTCAAGCTTGAAGCTACCCGTTCCATAAGAGAAGACTATTTGCATCAGAATGCTTTCCATGAAGTTGACACATATACTTCACTTGAAAAACAATATAAGCTTTTGACATTAATTTTGAAATATTACGAAGACGGCTTGGCAGCACTCAAGGACGGGGCAGATTTTAAAGCATTGTCAGACCTTGCTGTAAGAGAAAGAATTGGAAGATTTAAATATACAGAAGAAAAAGATATAGCAGGAGTTTATGAAGACATCAGAAAACAAATTGAAACTGAAATGTCAGCTCTTGTAGCAAGCAGGGAGGTTGAGTAGGATGATTAGAGAATATAAGACTATATCTGAGGTTGCAGGTCCTCTGATGCTTGTTAAAAATGTTGAAAATGTAGCATATGACGAGTTGGGAGTAATTGAACTTCCAAACGGAGAAACAAGAAGCTGCAGAGTTCTTGAAATTAACGGAAGCAATGCTTTGGTACAGCTGTTTGAAAGCTCTGCAGGAATAAACCTGGCAGAAAGCAAAGTTAAGTTTCTGGGAAGAGGAATGGAACTTGCCGTGTCATACGACATGCTTGGCCGTGTATTTGACGGTCTTGGAAGACCTATAGACAACGGCCCTGAAATAATTCCTGAAAAAAGAATGGATATAAGCGGTCTGCCAATGAACCCTTCAGCACGTGACTATCCTGATGAGTTCATACAAACAGGAGTATCTGCAATAGACGGTCTTAACACACTTGTTAGAGGTCAGAAGCTGCCTATATTCTCAGGCTCAGGTCTGCCTCACGCTGACCTTGCAGCACAAATTGCACGTCAGTCTAGAGTTCTCGGAACTGAATCAAACTTTGCCGTTGTATTTGCAGCAATTGGTATCACTTATGAAGAAGCAGACTTCTTCATTACTGACTTCAGGAAAACAGGTGCAATTGACAGAACAGTATTGTTCATGAACCTTGCAGATGACCCTGCCATCGAACGTATTTCAACTCCTCGTATGGCTTTGACTGCTGCTGAGTTTCTGGCATTTGAAAAAGGAATGCACGTCCTGGTAATCCTTACAGACATAACAAACTACGCGGAAGCTCTCCGTGAAGTATCCGCAGCCCGCAAGGAAGTTCCGGGAAGACGTGGATATCCAGGTTATCTTTACACTGACTTGGCTTCACTTTATGAAAGAGCAGGAAGAAAAAGAGATACAGAAGGATCTATTACCATGATTCCTATACTCACGATGCCTGAAGACGATAAAACTCACCCTATCCCTGACCTTACAGGATACATTACAGAAGGACAGATAATTCTTTCCCGTGAATTGTACAGAAAGAATATCAAGCCTCCTATAGACGTTCTTCCTTCACTTTCACGTTTGAAAGACAAAGGTATAGGCAAAGGAAAAACAAGAGAAGACCACTCAGACGTACTGAACCAGCTTTTTGCAGCTTATGCAAGAGGTAAGGAAGCTAAAGAGCTCATGGCAATACTGGGTGAAGCAGCTCTTTCCGATACAGATAAGTTCTATGCAAAATTTGCTGATGAATTTGAAAAGAAATATGTGTCACAGGGATATGAAACAAACAGAACAATTGAAGAAACCTTGGAAATAGGATGGAATCTTTTGACACTTCTTCCTAAGAGTGAATTGAAACGTATAAGAGACGCGTATATCGAAAAATACTATCCAAAAAATGAATAATGAGGGGGGAAACGCATGGCAAGGTTAAATGTAAATCCGACCAGAATGGTGTTAACCTCTTTGAAAAAGCGATTAAAGGTGGCTGTTAAGGGTCACAAGATGCTGAAAGATAAACGTGATGAGCTTATGAAGCAGTTTTTGGAGCTTGCCAGAGAAAATAAAAGGTTAAGAGAGCAAGTGGAAGCCCAAATCGGAAGCATCTATTCAAATTTCGTAATAGCCAGCGCCGTCATGTCTTCAGAAGTATTGAATGAAGCGTTGATGTATCCAAAGCAGGGAGTTTCCATAGAAGTAGGCAGAAAAAATGTAATGAGCGTTGATGTGCCGGTTTTTGATTTTACAACAACAACAGATGACACTTCTAACATTTATCCTTACGGTTTTGCCAACACTTCAGCAGAGCTAGACAATGCCATTGAAAATTTGTCGGGAGTATTTCCTGAAATGCTTCGTCTGGCTGCTGTTGAAAAAGAAGTTCAACTTCTTGCGGCTGAAATAGAAAAAACAAGAAGAAGAGTTAATGCTCTTGAATATGTTATGATTCCACAGTTCCAGGAAACAATCAAGTACATTCAAATGAAGCTTGATGAAAATGAAAGAGGAAATCAGACAAGGCTCATGAAGGTCAAGGACCTGATGGTCAAGGCAGCCATAGAAGAAAAACAAGAAAAAACACAGGCTGCACTGGAAGAGTACAGTTCACAATTTTAAATGAAATGTGGTGTCGCAAATGCGGCACCGTTTTATTTTTTCTTGACAATCTGTGTCTTTACATATATACTTTGAGTATCAAATAACTAGATATTTAAAACAATGGAGAATATATGGAATTAAAAGAATTGAAAATAGGAAATTTGACAGCAAGAATCCCTATAGTGCAGGGAGGCATGGGCATAGGCGTTTCGCTTTCCAACCTTGCAGCAGCCGTTGCCAATCAGGGAGGCATCGGAACAATATCAGGCGTACAAATAGGTTTCAGGGAGTCTGATTTCGAAACAAATCCTGTGGAAGCAAATTTAAGAGCAATTGCTAAAGAAATAAAAAAAGCAAGAGAAAAAACAAAAGGAATCATAGCCATGAATTTTATGGCAGCCATGAACAACTATGAACTTTACGTTAAAAAGGCTGTCGAGGAAAAAATAGATCTTATAGTGTCAGGAGCAGGTCTTCCAATTGCTCTGCCAAAGCTGGTAAAGGACTCGGCAACAAAAATTGCGCCCATAGTATCTTCTGCAAAGGCTACAAAAATAATCATCAGAAGCTGGCTCAAACATGACAGATTACCTGATGCTGTTGTGGTGGAGGGACCATTGGCCGGAGGTCACCTTGGATTTAAGATGGAAGAAATGATTGAAGGAACTTACAAGTCCTTGAAGGAAATTGTAATCGAGGTTAAAGAACTTATTGCTTCCTATGAAGAACAATATGGAGTTAAAATACCTGTTATAGCTGCAGGTGGACTTAGAACAAAGGAAGATATAATGGAGCTGGCAGATGCAGGAGCAGATGGCTTTCAGCTTGCAAGCATTTTTGTTCCCACGGTTGAATGCGATGCTCACGATAACTTCAAGCATGCATATATAAATGCACAAAAAGAAGATGTAATGATAATCAAAAGTCCTGTTGGTATGCCTGCAAGAGCAATACAGACTCATTTCCTTACAAATTCCATGGAAAACGGATGTATTGTTAACAAGTGCTATGGCTGCATATCAGAATGCAATCCTAGAGAAATTCCCTACTGCATATCAAGAGGCTTAATTGATGCAGTAAACGGTAAAGATGGATTGATTTTTTCAGGAGCGAATCTTGACAGCATTGACAAGATGACAACAGTAAAAGAAGTAATAGACAAGCTGATAAATTAATTATTTATCCTATGAACAAAAAGGCAGATGATCATCTGCCTTTTTTTGTATCTCAAATATCACGACCATTATTTCAAATAACACAACCATTATTTACACTTGACACTATTTAAAAATGCATTTATACTTATATTTATAACATTGTTAAAATTTACTGATGTGATTAATATAATAAAAAAGTGGTAATATAATTAAATAACTACTAAAAGGAGGTTTTTTATGAAAGGAGACACATTTCAAATTTTTATTTCAATGATAATCTACATGGCCGTTGTAATCGGAATAGGACTGTATTTTGCAAGGAGAGCCAATGAAAGCAGCGAGAATTATTTTTTGGGCGGAAGGTCACTGGGCCCTCTTGTAACAGCCATGAGTGCCGAAGCATCCGACATGAGCGGATGGCTTTTGATGGGTCTTCCCGGGGTTGCATATTGGTATGGCTTAAGCGATGCTGCATGGACAGCTATAGGACTTGCTGCAGGAACATATTTGAACTGGCTTTTTGTAGCTAAAAGACTTCATAATTATTCAGTTGTTGCAGGCGATTCCATAACACTTCCAGATTTTTTTAGCAACCGTTTTAAAGAAAAAAATAAAATTATCATGACCATTTCAGCAATATTCATTCTTGTATTCTTTACGGTTTATGCTTCAAGCTGTTTTGTCACAGTAGGAAAATTGTTTAATAGTCTGTTTGGGTTTAAATACCAGTACATGATGATTGCAGGTGCAATGTTTGTATTGTTTTACACATTTGTGGGAGGTTTTCTGGCTGAGACAGCATCTGACACCATGCAGGCCTTCGTTATGATTTTTGCGCTCATTACAATATTGTTTGTGGGAGTATCGGCAGCCGGAGGATTGGCGGTTGTTGCATCAAATGCAAAATCAATTCCAGGGTTTTTCGAGTTTTTCGGCATTGCCTCACCTAAGGTAGTTGACGGAACACAAGAAATATTAAATGGAGTACCTCAGTTTAATGAGGCGGGTAAATATGGATGGTACACAATTTTATCCACTATGGCATGGGGTCTTGGTTACTTTGGAATGCCACAGGTTCTTCTGAGATTTATGGCTATAAGAGATCCAAAGGAACTTACTCAGTCAAGAAGAATTGCCACTGTATGGGTTATAATTTCCCTTGGAGCAGCTGTTGCCCTAGGAATAATAGGAAGATCTTTGTTCCCTGCACAGCTTACAACTTACAGCGCTTCCGAAAGCATTTTTATAGTGCTTACATCAAATCTGCTTCCTTCTGTGCTTGCAGGGTTTGTAATGGCAGGAATACTGGCAGCCACAATCAGTTCATCTGATTCATATCTTTTAATAGCAGCTTCTGCATTTTCAAAAAACATTTATCAGCATCTCATCAAAAAAGATGCAACAGATAAACAGGTTATGAACATGTCAAGAATAATTCTTGTAGTGATTTCTGTTTTAGGAATAATCATTGCCCTTGATGAGAACAGTGTTATTTTTACAATTGTATCATTTGCATGGGCAGGATTTGGAGCTACATTCGGCCCAATAACAATATTATCGCTTTTCTGGAAACGAACAACCAGGGAAGGTGCAATTGCAGGCATGTTGTCAGGAGGAACTGCAGTATTTGTCTGGAAGCTAATTTTAAAGCCCATGGGAGGATTCTTTGGAGTATATGAGCTGCTTCCTGCATTTATAGTTTCATGCATTTTCATTTATGCAGTATCAAAAATGACAGCCGAACCTTCAGCTGAAATAAAAGATGAATTTGAAAAGGTTAAGAAAATGGCACAGGAATAAAAATAAAGGGCGAAAGCCCTTTTCTTTATTTCTCCAAATTCTTGCAGGTGTCCATTATTTGATGGTACACGTCTTCAATGTGGCGTGAATAATTTTTGTTTTCTAATTTGCTCACACAGTTTTCAATAACAACTTTTTCTCTTGCTTCATCATATACGGGAAGATCATGTTCTTTTTTGTAATGTCCTATTTTAAGAACCACATTAAACCTTCTTTCCAGGAGTTTCACCAGTTCATCATCGATTGAGTTTATTTCTTTTCTATATTTTTCCATTGTCATTTTCCCTTCAACTTATATTTCTCTCCCAACTGCCTGGGCAATGAGTTTTAATTTTTCCATGAGAAGTGTAAATTTTTCCGGCTTTATGGATTGATTTCCATCACACAGTGCATTTTCAGGATCGTTGTGAACTTCAATTATAAGTCCGTCGGCTCCTGCAGCCACAGCAGCCATGGCCATGGGCTCTACCATCCACCACATTCCCGTGGAATGGCTGGGGTCAACTATTACAGGAAGATGGCTCAGTTTTTTAATTGCCGGAATTGCACTTAAATCAAGTGTGTTTCTCGTGTAGTTTTCAAATGTCCTTATGCCTCTCTCACATAAAATCACGTTGTCGTTGCCTCCCAGCAAAATATATTCTGCGGACATTAAAAGCTCTTCGACAGTGGAAGAAAGGCCTCTTTTTAACAATATGGGTTTTCTGGTCTTCCCAAGCTGCTTTAGAAGCTCAAAGTTCTGCATGTTTCTGGCCCCAACCTGTATTATGTCAACATTCTCAACATATTCGTCAATATATTCTGTTGACATTATTTCTGTAACAATTGGAAGACCTGTTTGTTGTCTTGCATACTTCAAAAGCTCCAACCCCTCATCCTTAAGACCCTGAAAGCTGTAAGGGGATGTTCGGGGCTTAAAGGCTCCGCCCCTTAAAAACCCAGCTCCGGCTTTTTTGACTGATTTGGCAATTGATAATATTTGTTCTCTGCTTTCAACAGAGCATGGCCCTGCCATTATGGACAGTTTGTTCCCGCCTATTGTTTCCTTTCCCACTTTTATGTGGGTGTCATGGGGATGGAAAAGCCTGTTTGCTTTTTTGTAAGGCTCCTGAACAAATACAACCTTATCTATGTATTCATAGGCCTCGTAAACGCCCGGATCTATTTTGCTTGTATCGCCTATAATGCTTAATATGTGGTAGTTGGGTTCATTTATTTCGTTTAACTCAAAGCCCATTTTCAATATTTTTTCTTTTATTATATGAACTTCGGATTCATCTGCATTCTTGTTTAAGATTAATAACATACTAACTCCCGAAATGTATTTCATGATTAAAATCTATCATATTATTACAGAAAGTCAATATATTTTTCATATCTATTCTTTTTTGTTCTTATGGACAAAATGCCGTAAATTGTCATAATTCCGTGTAAAACAATAAATTAAATTGCAGACACTATGCTTTTGTGATATAATCTACTCAAATATGGATGGCTAGGAGGTATTATGAAAAGTAAAATACTTAATAAAATATTATTGTTGACTGTGGTAATTTCTCTGCTGTTTACAATGACTGCAAATGCCGCTGCATTTACTGATATATCAACTCACTGGGCTAAAAGCTACATAGAGAGGGTGGCAGCAAAGGGGATTGTATCCGGATATGATAACGGAACGTTCAAACCGGACAACAATGTCACAGTGTTGGAGGCCTTGGTGATGATATCCAGACTTTATGACATAGACGATGATTTGAAAGAAAAGATAGTTGAAGAATATGAGCCTTCACTTAAGACAATGACAAACACATTGTATAATGAATGGTCTTTTGAATATTTATCGGTTATAATCGAACTTGGAGTTGTTTCTGAAAACGGAATTGAAGACATGTTTGCAAAGAAAACAATATTCCAGCAAGCAACAAGAGAAGAAATAGCAGTGCTTCTTACAAAGGCGATGATGCTTGGGGATGAAGCTCAGAGTTTAAAGGTTTACACTCTTCCTTTTGCTGATGCAGCTAAAATATCCACATCCGCAAGACCATACGTATATGTTATGTATGACAAGGACATATTTGAAGGAGACTCAAATAAAAATATAAATCCATCAAATAAAATTACAAGGGCTGAAATCGCAACTTTGCTGGACAAGGCCTACAAATATATAGATGAAAATGACGTGTACCCGGACTTTGATGATTATGAACCCACAACATCATTGAGCGGCATAATAACCGAAGTTTCAGAAGGTTCTGCGGAATCATACATTTATGTTAAGGACGACAATGAAGTTGAAAGCATTGTTAAAATAAATAAAGATACAGACATATACTTGAACGGAAAAGCTAAAGATATTGATGATCTTAAAGAGGACATGCTTGTAAAGTGTAAAATAAACAGCGAAAGAATTGCAGTGAAGCTGGAAGCAGACAGTTCAACAGACGTGGTAAGAGGCATTATTTATTACGTTGCATACGTGGCTCCTGCAAAAATTACCATAATTGATGAAGACGACGATAAAATTACATATGATATGCCTACGGATGTTAAAGTATATCTTGACGGCAAGGAAATAGCACTTAAGGAACTTGATAAAAATGATGAAGTTACATTGTACATAGATGATGATAAGGTTTATCAAATTAATTCCATAAGCAGAATCAAGAAATACAGCGGAACCATAACTGCCATTGACTACAATTATCCTATAGTGGTTAAAATGAAGACTAAAGAAGGCGTTATTAAGTCATTTACGTTCAACAGCGATGTGGATGTAACAAGGAACGACGATGATTCAAACTTCGATCAGGTAAGAGTTGGAGATGAAGTTACTATAACAACAGAATATGATGAAATGATTGCTATCAACACAATTGCAAAAGAAGCTGAAATGAGCGGAACAATTAAGGAAATTATAATAGGTGATGACAACAAAATTAAAATTGCCGATGAAGACGGTGAAACAACACAATATGCTGTGAGCAACAATGTTATAATTACCATAGGTAGCAGCAATGCAACCATTTATGACCTTAGGGTCGGCTACAATGTCAGTGTCAATACTTCAGGCAATGAAATTGTTACAATAGAGGCAGCTCAGCTGCAGACTGCAAAGAGCTTCTCAGGAAAAGTAATCTACATCAATACAGACGATAAAATTATTATGATGCAAAATATTAAGGACAACGGTCAAAAGGAGCTAATTTACCTTACTGTCACAAACAATACAAAGATATTTGACACAACAGGATCTACAAAATACTTTAAGGATCTGGAAGAAGGCGAAAACATATTGAGCACTGCTATTTCCCAGAGCGGAGAATATGTGGCAGCAAGCATAATGATACAGTAAATGGAAGCATCTGGGAACAGATGCTTTTTTACTTCAAGACAAGGAGATGATTATATGAAAAAAACTACAATGATTTTGATGTTAGCTTTAACTTTTGTGTCACTTCAATCGGGCTGCACCAGACTGCCGGCATCGGAGGAAACAGGAGTGAAGCCTTCTGAATATACGGGAAAACTCAGTGCGGAGGAAATGAAGAAGGAAAATGAAAGCTTAAAGACTGAACTTGACAGCACAAAATTGGAACTTGAAAAATTGGAGAAGGATTATTTAAATCTTGCTAAAAACAATGAAGCTATAATCTCACAGCTTCAAGAAGTTGAATCAAGACTCGACATAGTGGTAAGTGATGACTTACCTGATTTTAAATCAGAAGGAACAGACAAGAACAGCATCATATCTTACTTGAACGACAGCATATCATCACTTGATGATTCATACAGAAAAATTGAAATAATTCTGTCCACAGACAGCAAAATATTGTTTCTTACAACAGGCTACGGAGAAAAATTCAGCCAGGTGTTCACGTGGACTATAGGTGAAGACAAGCCTTCAATAATAGAAGGTGCAAGTTTTGAAAGGTCAGGAAAGTGGCAGTGGCTTTTACAGGATAAGTTCATAGTAATTGATTCCGGAAGCGGCGATAAAAAAATAATTGATGTGCAAAACAGCATGGTTGCAGGAGAATTCAAATCAAAGGGTGAAATGTATCTTTTTCCTGACACTTTAACAGTGCTGATTCAAAATCCTGAAAACAATGTTTTCTCTCTTTATGACTTTGGTCTGTCATTAGACCAGGAGCTTAAGCTTGACAGCAAGAACAAATATACATCATTCCGTGTTGATGATGGTGACATTATATTTGAAGGAATATACAAGGATCAGGGAATAGAATATAATGTTTCGGCAACAATTAATATTGAAGAAATGAAGGAAGCTTACAGCATAAAAAGCATTGATGAAACAGGTCCAAATGAAAATATGGACACCATAGAATCACAAGATTCTTTGGATGCCCAAAGTGATAATTCAGAAGGAAAAACAGTGTGATAATATGAAATATGATGTTATTGTAATAGGAGCAGGTGCAGCAGGCCTTTTTGCTGCTTGTACCATCAAGGACAAAAGTGTGCTGCTCATTGATAAAAACAGCGCTGCAGGCAGGAAAATTCTTTTGTCAGGGGCAGGCCAGTGCAACTTCACAAACAGCTGTGAAATGAGTGAATTTTTAATGAGATACGGCGAAAGGGGCAGGTTTTTAAGGACTGCCCTTTTCAGCTTTACAAACAAACATGCAGTGGAGTTTTTCGAGAAATCAGGAGTTGAGACCATTGTTAGAGAAGACGGCAAAGTTTTTCCTGCATCATTTAAATCATCAGATATAGTTGAAGCATTAATTGAAAAGTGCAGAAAAAACAATGTGAAAATTTTATATGATGAGTCAGTAGAAAAAGTGAGCAGGGATGAAGATAAAGACATGTTTCTGGTGAAAACAATAAAGACCACCCATGCAGGAACAAATATCATAATTGCTGTTGGTGGAAAATCGTACCCTAATACCGGGTCTTCCGGTGACGGATATGAATTTGCAAAGTCACTGGGGCACACAATAGAACAGCCAAAACCATGCCTTGCACCGGTGTATGTGGAAAATTACCCCTTCAGAGAGTTGTCCGGAATATCCTTTGAAAGCATCAAAATAAGTCTTTGTAGAAACAACAAAAAAATTAAGGAATTTTCAGGAGACATGCTTTTCACTCACGTGAACATTTCAGGACCTGTTATACTCAACAATTCAAGATATATGGAAAAGGGAGATGTACTTAAAATCAATTTCACTTCTTTTCCAAATGCTGAAGAATTTAAAACTGATTTTGAAAATATGATTTTCAGCTCAGGCAAGTACAATGTGAAGACTGTGCTCAAATCTCTTGACATGCCAAAGCGCTTCACTGATAAGATAATGGAGATTACAGGAATACAAGAAGACAAAATGTGCAGTGAACTTGACAAAAATAAAAGAAAGAAGCTTATGGAGATGCTTTGTGAACACAGCCTCACAGTGGAAAGACTTGGAGACTACAACATTGCTATGGCCACAAGGGGTGGTGTGAAAACATCTGAAATCAATCAAAAAACAATGGAGTCAAAAATTGTTCCCGGTCTTTACTTTGCCGGAGAAGTAATTGATTATGATGGAGACACTGGAGGATTCAACATACAGGCAGCTTTTTCAACCGGGCATCTTTCTGCAGAAAGTATAAAAAAAAATAAAGGGTGATTGCTGTAATGCTGCAATATCAACAGTGCCAGAATTTTCACAAATTACGGCGCTGTTGACATTCTGCGAACATTATAATATAATTGGGTAAACGTAAACACAAATTTCAGAAATTAATTTACCATGACTAATAAAATAATAATAAAAGATGCAGGAGGTTACTAGTGGCAAAGAAAAAAAGCATATTGGATTTGCATAAAATGAAACAGAGCGGCGAAAAAGCGGTATGGGTTACTGCTTATGACTACCCCATGGCATCTTTTGCTGAGCAGGCAGGGATGGACATGATACTTGTGGGTGATTCCCTGGGCATGATTGTATACGGTTATGACGGCACGGTTCCTGTAACAATGGAAGACTGTATAATTCATTCAAAGGCTGTCAGAAGGGGTGCACCAAACACATTCATCATTGGAGACATGCCTTTCGGATCATATCACATATCAGATGGAGATGCAGTATATAACGCATGCAGGTTTTTGAAGGAAGCAAACTGCGACGCCATAAAGCTTGAAGGCGGAACAAGGGTTGCAAGTAAAGTGAAAGCAATTTCTGATGCCGGAATAGTGGTGTTCGGGCACATAGGATTAACACCTCAAAGCGCAGGGCAGCTTGGCGGGTTCAAGGCCCAGGGTCTTTATGTGGACAGCGCGAGATCATTGATTAAAGATGCTCTGGCAATTCAGGAAGCAGGAGCATTAGCCATTTTGCTTGAAGGTGTGCCACCGGAACTCACTGAATTTATTTCAAAAAAACTTACTATTCCTGTTTACGGAATAGGAGCCGGAATTCCATGTGATGGACAGGTTCTTGTATTAGGTGATCTTCTTGGAATGTTTCAGAATTTCACACCTAAGTTTGCAAAAAAATATGCCAATCTCGCTGAAGTTGTGACAAATGCGTTCAAGGAATATGCCAATGATGTGAGATGCGGAAATTTTCCTGAAGAAAAGCATGTCTACCACATCAAGGACAGCATTGAGGATTTTGAAAGATTATTTGAAGAATTCAAAGAAAGTTAAAAAACGGTAATAATGAAATATTATTTTGCATTAAAGCAAAAAAAATATATAATGTTAGTGGGATAACATATCCCGGTATCATCATGAGATAGTCGAAATTTAACAGTAACTTTAAATCAGGAGGTCTTTATGGCAGAATTTTTAAGCGACATTGAAATTGCACAACAGGCGAAAATGGAAGTTATCAACAACATTGCGGACAAAATAGAAATACCGGACCAATATGTTGAAAATTATGGTAAATATAAGGCTAAAATTGATTACAGATATCTGCAGAACGAATTAAAAGATAACGATGAAGCTAAACTCATACTCGTGACAGCAATCAACCCTACTCCGGCAGGGGAAGGCAAGACAACCACAACCATCGGACTTGGAGATTCCCTTTCAAGCCTTGGTAAAAAAACAATAATCGCTCTTCGAGAACCATCCCTTGGACCTGTATTTGGAGTAAAGGGCGGTGCAGCTGGAGGAGGATACGCACAGGTTGTTCCCATGGAAGACATAAATCTTCACTTTACAGGAGATTTTCATGCCATAGGAGCTGCTAACAATCTTCTGGCAGCCATGATTGACAATCACATACACCAGGGCAACGAGCTTGACATAGACACAAGAAGAATTGTGTGGAGAAGAGCTGTTGACATGAATGACAGACAGCTGAGACACATAGTTGACGGCCTTGGAGGAAAGACAGAGGGAGTAACAAGGGAAGACGGCTTCGACATAACAGTTGCTTCAGAGGTAATGGCTGTATTCTGTCTGTCAAATGACATAATTGAATTAAAGGAAAAATTATCACATATAATAGTAGCATACAACAGAAAGGGAGAACCTGTAACTGCTGGTCAACTGAAGGCTCATGGAGCAATGGCTGCTTTGCTTAAGGATGCCCTTAAACCAAATCTTGTACAAACATTGGAAGGAACTCCTGCATTCATACACGGAGGACCATTTGCAAACATTGCTCATGGCTGTAATTCAGTTATTGCAACAAGGATGGCAAGCAAGATTGCTGAATACACTGTTACTGAAGCAGGATTTGGCGCAGACCTGGGAGCTGAAAAGTTCATAGACATAAAATGCAGGACAACAGGCTTAAGACCAAGTGCTGTAGTAATAGTTGCAACAGTAAAAGCACTTAAGTACAACGGTGGAGTTGCCAAGGCAGACCTTGGAGCCGAAAACCTTGAAGCTCTTGAAAAAGGACTTCCAAACTTATTAAAGCATGTCGAAAACATAACTCAGGTGTTTAAACTTCCTGCAGTTGTTGCCATAAACAAATTCCCTACAGATACTGAGGCTGAACTGAATCTCATAAAGGACAGGTGCAGGGAGCTTGGAGTAAATGTTGCCTTGTCTGAAGTGTGGGGCAAGGGAAGTCAAGGTGGAAGGGAACTTGCAGAAGAAGTTTTAAGGCTTTCAGAAAAAGAAAGCTGCGTTGAATTTGCATATGAACTGGATATTCCAATAAAAGATAAAATAAAAGCTATTGCAACAAAGTTGTACGGTGCAGAAGGGGTTGAATTTTCTCCAAAGGCAAGCAAGGAAATTGCCAACTTTGAAAAGCTTGGTTTTGGAAATCTGCCAATATGCATGGCTAAGAACCAGTACTCTCTTACAGATGATCCTAAAGTTCTTGGAAGACCAACAGGATTTAAAATTACTATCAGAGACATTACCATATCAGCAGGAGCAGGATTTTTAGTGGCTCTTACAGGAGACATTATGAAAATGCCTGGGCTTCCAAAGGTGCCTGCTGCAGAAAATATAGATGTTGATGTTGATGGAAAAATAAAAGGGCTGTTCTAAGCAGCAGCATTTGTTCAGTGTCATTTTGAAGCGCAGCCGAAGAATCTAATGTTTTTCAATAAACAAGATCCTTCGCTGCCTCATGATGACAGTAATACTTTTTAAGGGCCTCATATTTTGAAATATTTTTGGAATATTATATTCAATACAAAGGGGTGGTTAGGTGAGCAATGTTTGTTTATCGCCAAAGGAAACTTCAGATGCTCTAATAAATTCATCAACAGTAAAAGCCTCGTATACTCCAGGAAAACGAATGCTTTTAAGTGTTGCAGCTGGATTTTATATTGCATTGGGAGGGCATGGTTTCATTGTTGCATATGAAAGCTTGTTTTTAAGAGCAGCAGTCTTCCCTGTGGGACTCATGCTTATTGTATTGGTGGGAGGGGAACTTTTCACAGGAAATTGTCTCATGACATTTGGATTTTTGAATAAATCAATCAGTTTAAAAGATTTTATAAAAACCCTTGTGCAGGTGTGGATTGGAAACTTCGCAGGTGCTCTCCTGGCAGTGGCAATACTGTACTTAGGTGGAGCATATGCTAAACCCATTCTTGCAGAAACAATTGCTCAGGTTGCAAATGCAAAGGTGTCACTTTCATTTTTGCAGGTGGTCATGAGAGGAATATTGTGCAACATTCTTGTGTCCCTTGGTGTGTGGTTTTCACTGACGGCAAGGGATACTGCAGGAAAACTTCTTGGATGCTGGTTTCCTGTAATGCTTTTTGTTCTATGCGGTTATGAGCATTCTGTGGCAAACATGTTTTTTCTACCCATGGGGATGCTGTTTAATTCTTCTGTGACAGCTACATTAGTTTTAAAGAATATAATAGCAGCAACCATTGGTAATTTCATAGGCGGAGGCATAATGGTTCCTGCTCTTTATTATAAATGCTACTATAAATAATAATAAAAAAGCATTAAGCTAAAATAAAGCTTAATGCTTTTTACTATTTAATTCTATTTGTTCTTGTCCTTCGAAACAGTTACAATTAGTACACCGGCCAAAATTAAAATGCAGGCAGCAACATTTCTCAAAGTGGAAGGTTCTCCTAAAAAGATTATTCCAAGCAAAATACTTGTAATTGGTTCAAACATCCCTAAAATTGATGTAACTGTTGGACCAACATTTTTTACAGCTATTGGAATGAATGTGTTTGCAAGGAATGAAACGAAAAATGCCACCAGGAATGTGAAAAACCATCCTGTTGCAGTCATTTTGAAAACCAACGTGCCGCTTATCATTCCAAATACAAACAAATAAACCGATGAAAATATAGCAGCATAAAATGTTATTTTAAAAGGATACATCTTGTTCAGTCCGCTTTTATCAATGAACAACAGATGAGCAGCATAAACAACTCCTGACAACAACGCCAGGGATATACCCTTGAGGCTGAAGTTTCCTTCCAAAAACATTAAAATTCCCACTGTTGAAAGAACAAGTGCGATTATTGTTTCCTTATTTATTTTTTCCTTGAAAATAAATACACAGGCAACAGTTACAAGCACCGGATATATGTAATGAATTGTGGTGCTCATGCCTACAGATATGTAGTTGTATGAAGCGTAAAGCGTGAGAGCTGTAAGGGTTGAACCCATTGATCCTAATATTGCAAGTTTTTTTAGTTCACTTTTGTCAGCCAAAACCGGAACCTTATTATATTTAAGTATTGCAAAAAGAAGAGGTATTGAAAGGAAGTTTCTGTAAAATGTCAAAGACATAGAATTACTTCCTTCCAGATAAGTCAATTTTCCAAGAACAGGGGTGAAACCATAAATAAAAGCTGCCAAAATAGCAAAGATCAGACCCTTTGTCTTATTCATAATATTCCCCCTTGCTACGGCTATTTACCGCAGCATTTTTTGTATTTTTTTCCTGATCCGCATGGGCATGGATCATTTCTTCCTACTTTGTCACCTTTTACAACTATTTGTGAACGGTTGTAATCTTTTTTGATTTGTTTTCTTTTTTCTTCATCAAAAATGTTGTTCCATTCTTCCATGCCGTAAAGCCATTCTGCTTTTGAATCATGCATGTTCCAGAGAAGTTTTTCAAAATCGAATTCGGCTTTTATCTGAGTGTCTTCTTCCAGATTTTCAAGTTCCAATGTTTCTTTCAAACTTGTGTTTCCGCCGTCTAAAAATCCTATAAATTCCATAGCAGTCATGTTGTTTTTTTCTGCCAGTTCCTTAATTGTACCTTCCAGCACAGGATTTTTTGTCTGAAGAATATTTTTGTAGCATTCAGTTTCTTTTGTCATATATTCATTAAAAAAAGCCTGATATTCTTCTTGTGTTGTTATTCCTTTTAATGTTTCTGTCCATTCTGTATATAAACTCATAATTTCCTCCAAGGGTTATTTTACTATCTAATTCTAACAGAAAAAAAATAAATTTCAAGGAAAATTGATTTAATTAATAAAAAAGAGCCCGAAGGCTCTTGAATTTATTTTTCTTTTAGCAAGTCTCTGATTTCCATTAAAATCTCTTCTTGAGTAGGTCCTTTAGGTGCTGCAGGTGCAGGAGCTTCCTGCTTTATCAATTTGTCCTTTGATTTGTTTATCAGCTTCACAAACAGGAAAATTGATGCAGCCACTATTAAAAAATCTACAACATTTTGTATGAAATTGCCGTAAAGTATAGCAGCTTCAGCCTTTACTACGGTTTCTCCATCCATGACCGCAGGGCTCATGACGTACTTCATGGTCTTGAAATCCATGCCTGCCATTAAATATCCAAGTACAGGCATTATGAGGTCGTTTACTACTGAGGTAACTATTTTGCCGAAGGCTCCACCCATTATAACACCCACTGCCATATCCAAAACATTTCCTTTGAATGCAAACTTTTTAAATTCTTTCCACATGGTTCCTCCTAGACATTTATCAATATTGTAATATCGATTATTTACAATAATAACACTTTATTGGTTAGTATGTCAATTTTTATATGAGGTTCCTCCATCAGTTATGCCAAGTTCAAAGGTGTCATCATAAGTGATATATCTCACATTGTTTTCTATTACAGTATTTTCTTCTGCTCCCTTGAAAACAACAAACACCTGATTGTTTTTAGACGACTTCTCAAGAATTGCTTTTAAAACCTCGACTTCACGCTGATCGTTTATTTTGTCAAGACTGCTGTTCAGAGAAAGAACAAGCACTTTGTCCTGGTAGTTTTCAAAGCTTTTTATGTTGTTCCACATTGTGGTGTTGTTGGCACTCATGGTTCCATTTGAAACAATGCCGTCAAAGTATATGATGCTTCCTGACTTTGAGCCTGATAATTCAGTTTTTTCAGGAGTTATTAAAAGCTTTTCAGTGAAGTTTTTTATTGAAGAAATCTTTATTGAATCAATAAACTGTGTTTCTTCTCTGAGTCCTAAAGCTTTGTCCTTAGGCTCATACATTATTCTCAGGTTGTCAATGTAAATGGTTCCGGAATCTTTTCTTGTTTCATTGATTTCTGCCAGATAAATATTTTTTAATGTGACAGGATATGCTGTTCCCTGAGGAATGAAGGCTTCAACCCACTTCCAGCCTGTAAAGTTCACTTCATCTTCAAAAGTTATCTTAATTTCATTACCGTAGGCATCTGTTATTCTTGTTCTTAACCAGTGATTCTTGCCATCACCGTAAACCCACATTCCAATGGCCTTTGGCTTGTCTTCAAGTTTAATTCCTTGGCCGTTGTCTCCGAATTCTATGAATGCAATGCTTTGATCAGTCATTTTCGTAAAGTCATAATCAAGCTTCAATGCATTTGAGCCTTCTTTTACAATTTCATCAGTGATGGAGATTTTGCCATCAGAACCTTCGGGATACAAGTTAAGCTTCAAACCATCCAAATTTTCAAATCTGTTAAGGGTCTGGAACCTATATCCAACCTTTACTATTATGTTCTTCACTGCATTACCGAACGTTGCAGTGATGGCACCGGTGTTGCTTGTTTCTCCTGCAGTGAAAATTCCGTCAGTTACTTTTCCAACCTTGTTCCTGTATGAATATGAAAGGTATTTTGAAGGAATGTATGCTGTTTTTCCATCTTTGTCGATTCCCAGAGCATTGCCAAGGTTGTAAGTGTCTCCATGGGACATAACCAGAGTTTCTGCATCAAACTCCAATGCTACAGGACTATCAAGCACTTCAATATCAATGCTTCCTGATGCATCTCCTACTGTTGCAGTTATTGTTACATTTCCTGACTTGCTGGGGTAAAATATGTTGTTAACTACCTTGCCTGAATTTGAAGGTTTTATAGTGTAATCCACTTCATTTGCTTTTACATCCACAGGCGTAAAGTATTCATTGTAAAACTTAAGTTCAAGTGCGGCTTCAGTGTTGTTAAAAACTGCCTTATCTGCTGTTATTTCAATTTTGCTCGCTTTGTCGCTGTCAGGAGAATTATTGAAAACTCCAACACCGGAAGCAATATTTCTTTCTCTTCCGTCAGAAGGAATGTTTACCACTGTTACATTGGAGTTTTTAAGGAAATCAACTCCCATTGTTGTTGATCCGCCCCCGTCCATGTTGACTGCAGTGTATGCACCAAGGTCTATCATTATCTGGGCTAGTTCTGTTTGTTTTACTCCAACGTAATTTTTGTTTCTTCCGTCAATTGTAACCATTATCATTTCTGTGTTGTCTTTGTTAAATCCAATGGCAGTTCTTGGATTTGTTCCAAGAGCTTCATTACTTGCTACATTGAACTGTCCGTCCTTTACCAGGTAATTGAGGGCTCCGAAAGCCCATTCTACATTTTCTGGGCTGAAGTCAAGCTCTATGTCAAGAGACACAGGATTGCCCGGCTGGAATGATTTTAGCATTTGTTCCATTGCAGTTTGATTAGAACTTGCTATTATATATCCGTCTGCTGGAATCAATGTTGAAGGCTGGTTCTTTCTCACTTCAGAAACTGTGCCTTCCTTTACAACAACTTCAACAATGTCCTTGTTTGTGTATCCTGGTGAAGTTTTATTCCAGTCTGTTGTAAGAATTGTAGGAGCCCAATCCAGAGATGAAGTCTTGTTCATTACTGTTACATCAAAGACTGAGCCGTCTGAGCCGTAAAGGGTAATCTTGGGGTTCCATACGGATATGTTAACAGAACCGTTCAGCAACCTTGATACAGTAGGATAACCGTAACTGTAAGGAAGAGGTGACGTTACTATTTTACTGTCAGAAATAAGAGGACCATATGTGTATGTAGGGCTTCCCATGTAGAAGAAGTCTCCGTTTACTGCTGCAACAGCCCCTGATGATTTCATCATGGAGCTTAAGGAGGCCCTGTTAGATACTCCATTTGCATTAGTTATAGGGTCAACAGTTGTGTATTTATCTGTCAAATCAGCTCTTATTACATTGATGTTCATCCACCCCAGAGAAGTGTACCTTTCTATACTTTCATATGTAATGCCCGTGGAGAGCCTTGTTTGTTCTGTTAAGTCGTATACTGTGTAAAAACTGCTGGCATACGCGTTAGATGCCATCAATAGAGCAATGGCTGCTGAAACAGCCGCGATCTTTTTAATAATCATTGTATCATTCCCTTCAATTTTATATTCCATTATACCACATTTAAATAACAATTTAACACCTAAATTTCCCCAAGTGTTAGCAGTTTATAGAAATGCAGATAATATTTAAGACGTATAGAGAATAAAAAAGTTCCATTGCTGTATTTTAAAAAGCTCTGCTAAGATCAATTTTGAAATAAATGTAATAAATGAAATCCATCTGGGAAATATAAGAATAGCAGATTATTAAAATTTCAAGTAGTAGAAACAATATAATATTGTAATTTAAATGATTTTTCAAGAGAAAAATTTTACAATAATATTGTTGACATTAAAAAAACTATATGCTATTATTGAACAAACTCCTTATCAAGAGTGGTGGAGGGACGAGGCCCTATGAAACCCGGCAGCCTGATTATTCAAGGTGCCAAATCCCGCGGATTTCCGATAGATGAGGTTATACCAGGACTGCGACCTCTTCTTTGGAAGAGTTTTTTTATGTATGTAATTCATATAAGAAAGGAATAAAAGATGAAGAAATGGTTATTTACATCTGAATCAGTTACAGAAGGTCACCCAGATAAAATGTGCGACCAGATTTCAGATGGCATCTTAGATGCAATTATGGAACAAGATCCTAATGGAAGAGTTGCCTGTGAAACAGTTACTAAAACAGGTTTCGTGCTAGTGGCAGGAGAAATAAGCACAAACTGCTACATTGACATTCCAAAGATAGTTAGACAGACAGTGCAAAACATAGGATATGACAACGCAGAATACGGATTCGACTACAAGACATGCGCCGTATTTACATCAATAGAAGAACAGTCACAAGACATAGCAATGGGCGTTAATGAAGCTGACGAATACAAGAAGGCTCATGTTGACACAAATGACATGATAGGCGCCGGAGACCAGGGTATGATGTTTGGATTTGCATGCAATGAAACTCCTGAACTTATGCCTATGCCAATATCACTGGCACACAAACTTTCACTGAAGCTGTCTGAAGTGAGAAAGAACAAGACTGTTCCATACTTAAGACCTGACGGAAAAACTCAGGTAACAATCGAATATCACGACAATAAGCCTGTAAGAGTTGACACCATAGTTATTTCAACTCAGCACAATCCTGAAGCTGACAGAGAAACAATTCAAAAAGACCTTATGGAACATGTTATCAAGACAACTGTTCCTGCAGAACTTCTTGATGAAAATACAAAATATTTTGTAAATCCAACAGGTAGATTCGTTATTGGAGGACCTCAGGGAGACTCAGGACTCACTGGAAGAAAAATTATAGTTGACACATATGGCGGATACTCAAGACACGGCGGCGGAGCATTCTCCGGAAAAGATCCAACAAAGGTTGACCGTTCAGCAGCATATGCAGCAAGACACATTGCAAAGAACATTGTTGCAGCAGGACTTGCAGAGAAGTGCGAAGTTGAGCTTGCTTATGCCATAGGAGTTGCTAAGCCGGTTTCAATAATGGTTGAAACTTTCGGAACAAACAAAATTGCCGATGAAAAAATTGAACAGGCAGTTGCAGAAAACTTTGACTTAAGACCAGCAGCAATCATTGAAAACTTCAAGCTGAGAAGACCTATTTATCAGCAGGTTGCAGCATATGGCCACTTCGGAAGAAACGACCTGGATCTTCCTTGGGAAAAAACAGACAAGGTTGAAGCATTGAAAAAATATTTATAATAAACCTTAGGGTAATATACAAAAAAGCAGAGTATAACTCTCAGACCATTGACAAACTCAGACGCTGTCATCCTGAACGATAGTGAAGGATCTCATCTTTATTGAAACATGAGATTCTTACGTGTCGCCTTAGGAATGACAACGTCAAAAGTTACTTTGTCATCAACTGAGAATATGACTCTGTTTTTTTATGCTCTTGACATGAAAGTATGTTTGGAAGTAAAATTCTAGAGATACTGGACAAAGCTAATTACATTAATAGAGAAGAGGTAGTAATGGAAACAGTTAATGATTTTTCAAAAGGAAGTGTTGCAAAACATATTATGGACATGGCAATCCCAATGATTTTGGCGCAGCTTGTCAATGTTCTTTACAATATAGTAGACCGCATCTACATAAGCAGGATGCCGGGAGATGCCTTTACGGCACTTACCGGTGTTGGAGTAAGTCTTCCAATAATATCAATTGTAATGGCATTTGCTAATCTTTTTGGAATGGGAGGGGCACCTCTTTGTTCAATAGAAAGAGGCCGGGGCAACATAGATGAAGCAGAAAAGATTATGGGAAATTCTTTTGCTATGCTTGCAGCAAGCGGCATTATTCTCACTGTAGTAGGACTTATAATAAAAAAGCCGGTACTTTATATGTTTGGAGCAAGTAATGCAACATATGCATATGCTGATGAATACATAACGATTTATCTGCTGGGAAATATTTTTGTGATGATAAGTTTGGGAATGAACAATTTCATCAATTCACAGGGATTCGGCAGAGTTGCAATGATGACTGTAATCATGGGTGCTGTTGCAAACATAGTGCTTGACCCCATATTTATATTTGCCCTGGACATGGGAGTGAAAGGAGCAGCACTTGCCACCATAATATCTCAATTGTTGTCAGCAGTGTGGGTGCTTAAGTTTCTTACAGGTTACACAGCAATTTTAAGGCTCAAGAAAAACAGCCTTCATCTTAAGAAAGAAAGAATAAAAAGAATCATTGGTCTTGGAACATCAGGATTTGTAATGCAGATTACAAACTCTATAATACAAATAGCCAGCAATGCCACTCTTCAGGTATACGGAGGAGACCTGTATGTTGGTATAATGACAGTCATAAATTCAGTGCGGGAAATATTTTCAATGCCGGTAATGGGTCTTGCAAGCGGCGCACAGCCTGTTATGGGCTACAACTACGGCGCAGGAAAATATGACAGGGTGAAAAGTTGCATAAAGTTTACAGCCATTTCAGCAGTGCTGTACAACACGTTTATATGGGGGTTGATTCAGTTTTTCCCCGGGTTTTTCATCAAAATATTCAACAGCGATGCTGAAGTTTTAACCGCAGGAATTCCAATGCTGAGATTGTTCTTCGCATGCTTTTTTACCATGGCCCTTCAGTCTGCAGGACAGTCAGTGTTCGTTGCCCTAGGCAAGTCAAAATTCGCCATATTCTTTTCAATATTCAGGAAGGTTGTGCTTGTTTTGCCTATGGTAATAATACTTCCGAGATTATGGAACCTGGGAATATCGGGTGTATTTTTGTCCGAACCTGTTTCTGAGGTAGTAGGAGGCTTTGCCTGCTTCGGCACAATGCTTTTAACCGTATGGAAGAGTTTAAAAGAAGAAAATCCTGCATAACATTGCATTTGTAGAAACTTTATATGCGAACTTGTATGAAGCATAAGGGAGAAAAACATGTTTAAAAGAAGTTTGGGAACACTTCTTCCCATAAGCAGTCTGCCTTCAAAATACGGCATTGGAACGCTGGGAAGAGAAGCATATAATTTCATTGATTTTCTTGAAAAATCGGGACAGAAATACTGGCAGGTTCTGCCCCTGGGACCTGTTTCCTATGGTGATTCGCCATATTCATCATTTTCATCCTTTGCAGGAAACCCATGCCTCATAGATCTTGAAGTATTCATAAAGGAAGGGTTTGTTGAGGAAGATGACTTAAGGGATTTAGCATCTCAAGACATTGAACATGTAGACTATGAAAAGCAGTTTAACAAAAGATATGATGTATTAAGAATGATATATGAGAACACAAAGACAGCCTACAGGGATAAAATCCGCAATTTTAAAAGGAAGAACAAATGGGCAGAAGACTATGGTTTGTTTATGTTCCTTAAATACAAAAATAATCAGCTTCCATGGTATGAATGGGACAGGGATTTGGCCGGCCGGAAGATAGAAAAAATTGAAGGTGCAAAGACTGCGTTTTGGGAGGAAATTGAATACTGGATATTCCTTCAGCTTATTTTTTACGACCAGTATTTTCTTTTGAAAAGATATGCTTCGGAAAAGGGGATTTCCATAATAGGTGATATTCCTATTTACGCAGCAATGGACAGCGCAGACGTATGGTGCAATCCTCACAATTTCATGCTTGATGAAAATTTCATACCGATTTTGGCTGCCGGAGTTCCTCCAGACAGTTTTTCTGCCAAGGGACAGCTTTGGGGAAATCCTGTCTACAACTGGGAAAATTTAAGGAAAACAAATTACAGCTGGTGGATTGATAGAATAAAGTTTTCCTTAAAGCTGTATGATGCAGTGAGAATTGACCATTTCAGGGGATTTGATGAATTTTACGCAGTTCCTTGGGGGTCTATAGATGCTGTAAACGGAAAATGGATGAAAGCAGATGGAAAAGAGCTGTTCAAAGTTTTAATTGAACAGTTTGGAAATATAAATATTATTGCCGAGGACCTTGGAATAATCACAGAAAGTGTTATTAAGCTTAAGGAGCACACATTATTTCCGGGCATGAAGGTTCTCCAGTTTGCCTTTGACAAAAATCCATTGAATCCATACCTTCCTGAAAACTACGAAAAAAATTGTGTAGCCTATACAGGCACCCACGACAATGACACATTGAAGGGATGGTTTGAAAAGCTTGATGAAAGCTCAAAGGATTATGTGATAAAGAGTCTTGGAATTAATGGAGATGAATTTACAGACACAAATACGCTTATATATGAAATAATAGATATTCTTAGTCAAAGCATGGCAAATCTCTGTATTGTGCCTCTGCAGGATTTTCTTTGCCTTGGATCAGAAGCAAGGATGAACACTCCATCAACGTTGGGAAACAACTGGACTTGGAGAGTAAAAAAAGAATTGCTTACAGATGATCTTGCCGAAAAAATAAAAACAATAGCTGTAAAAACCGTAAGATATGAAACAGCCTGCATCACATAATAAGGTGCAGGCTGTTATTGCGGGATAACTGGAAGCTGCAATGTAAATACTGTTCCTTTTCCAATATTACTTTTTACTGCTATTTTACCATTGTGCTGCTGAATGATTTCCTGAGCTATGGCTAAACCAAGTCCTGATGACTGATGTTTATCTTTTCCGCTTACGCGATAGTAACGGTCAAATATTTTATCCAGGTCTTCAGGTAAAATACCAACGCCCGTATCAGTTACTGATATGAATGCCATATTGTCAAGGGATTTAAGTTCAACACATACAGAACCACCAGGTCTTGTATAATATATGGCATTTGTAATAAGGTTTTGAAATGCCTGTTCAAGCCTGAACTCATCGCCCCAGGTTATACAGTCATCAATAATGATATATTTAAGAGCAACATCTTTTTTTTCACTCACAACAAGACATGCTTTTGTAACCTTGGAGACTAAGCTGCCCAATGGAACACGCTCTGTTTCAAGGATAACCTGTCTGTCTTCAAGCTTTGCCATTAAAAACAAATCATCCACCAGGTGTTGTGTAAAGTCAAGTCTTTCTTCCATTACTGGAAGCTCATGAGGAAGTTGATGAGGGAATGATTTGATCCTTTCCGTACATCCCCTTAAAACAAAAAGTGGAGTTCGCAAATCATGAAACACATTCATCATAAATGTGTTTTTTTGTCTCTGCTGATTTTTCAAGGCGCTGGTTCGCTCCAGTACCTTTGTTTCCAGTTCTTGATTTGTCTGCTCCAATTTTTCTGCAAGTGCTTCAGATTCGGAAAACTTTTCAGCAAACAAACTGTTTATCAACAACATACAGCATACTGCAAAGGGAAGATTAAACAACTTCGAATATCTCATAACTCTTAGGAGATAACTGATTTGGTTCTTCATAACAGGAGAAACGGTTATCACAAGCCGCATGCCAAGACTTATTGTTTGCCCCGCAAGAAGCATATACGCACCTTTTCGGTGTTGTGCGCAGGCATATATAAGTGCTGCAATTGAAAAAAAGAATAGGAAATAATAATCTCTGAATGTCTTGGGTAAGAATGTTTCAACCACCGCCCAGGCAAGAAGCAGAAAAATGACGCCACTTCGGCTTAACAACCGGTCAAAGTGGCCTGGAAGTTTTGTATTGAACATCTTGCAGCTAATGATTATGTCAAGTAGTGCACACCAGCCATATGCATGAGAAACCAAGGGCTTAATAAAATCCCAACCTGCTCCCAAAGCCAGTGAACCGAGGCTCCATAGAGTAAGTGCTCCTGTATATATGGAGAACCATAATAAATATTTTTCGGTTCGTTTATTAAAATAAAGAGACCATCCATAAAGTGACATTAAAAATGTCATTCCAAGATTGAATGCAAATGTCATGTAGTAGGTAGAAAGCGCATGGGCAGCACCATTTGCTGTGGTGATGTACACAGACTGATTGTAAGGGTTCTCCTTGCTGTCAAATTCCAAATTTAAAGTGTTTGTTTCCTTGTTGTACAAGCTTGAATCAATTGTAACACTTGAAAAATTTGACAAGTTAAAATTAGCGGAATGTGCTACGACTTTTCCGTTTGCATATATGTCTTCAGGAATAAACCCGTATATCAGTGATAATGGTTGATTAATATCTTCAACAACAATATCAAAATAGTATTTTCTTGTTATTGAATCCCATCTGTAACCTGACAATGAATACATAGTATTTTCGTTGGCAGGTGAAAATACTTGTCCACTTTTAAGCGTGCTAAAACTGTCATTAATTATGACACAAAGTGAAAATGTTATTATAATCATAAAAAGGAATACAGCAACAGTCTTTATATAGTTTCTTTTCATTTTAACCTCTTCTTTATGATTAAATGTTATACTATTAACATAATTACTGTCAAGCCATATTTAAAAGAGGTGTTGCAATTATAAGCTGCTTAAGATATATTATTTTTAAGACAACATATTTGTAATTATTTAAACAAAGAGGTGAATTTTGTGACACGTGTTCTTTTGATTGAGGATGATGCCCTGGTAGCAAAGGTAATTTTTTACTATTTGGAACAAGCAGAAACATATCAGATTGTATGGGCCAAAACCGGCGGAGAGGCTTTTGCAAATGCAAGAGATAACTTTGATGTCATATTGCTTGATATACTATTGCCTGATGTTGACGGAGTGGACCTTTGCGCACGCTTGAGAGAGTGGCATGACTGCCCCATAATATTTATATCATGCCTTGACAGCAGCGATACAATTGTTCGTGCCTTGGAACAAGGAGGGGATGATTTTTTAGTAAAGCCCTTTGACAACAAGGTGCTGGAAGCCCGAATCCAGGCAAATCTTCGACGTTACAACAAGAATATGCAGCCAACTCAGAACATTTTGGAATGTCAGGGATTTACTCTGGATGCAAGACGTCATGTAGTTGTAAAGGCGGAAGGCGAAAAAAAGCTGTCTGGTACGGAGTTCAAAATTCTCTCCTTTTTAATGCAAAATAAGGGCAAATACTTCACTCCAAAGGAAATTTATCTTAAAATCTGGGGTGAAAAGAGTTATGGCGATACTAGGACTGTAATAGTCCATATACATAACATTCGTGAAAAAATTGAAGACGATCCCGAAAACCCGAGGTTTTTAAAAATGGAGTGGGGCAAAGGATATTACTTTGATTTATCCGGAAAACCAATAAAACTTAGCCAGACTAATTAAGGCACTGTTAATTTATTTTTTATAAATATTAACGTTTCTTAATCACTTGAAACTTTTTTAACGAGTTTCAAGTGATTTTTTTATTAAAAATAAAAATAAAATAGTCAGAGGGAACCTGATTGTGAAAAATATATTAAATGCAGCAATAATTATTAATAACTGTTTAACCACCTTTAATTGAAAAACATGTTATTATTTACACAAATGATTTTGGCATTGCTGAAGATCAAAATTAAGGGAGGAAGATATATATGAAAGTAAAAGGCTTTAGTGGAAAGACAAAAAAATTTATTTCTATGTTTTTATGCATTTGCATGATAGTTTCTGTTGTTGGCTGTGCCAAGCAAACAGAAGCACCAGTTAATGAAGAAAAACCAGCAGAACTGATTAATGGCAGTTTTGAGGGTACTGCCGGAGGTATGCAGGGACCAATAACTGTAAGCATTACTGTTAAAGACAGTAAAATTACAGACATTGAATTTAAAGAAAACAAGGAAACTCCAAATGTTTCAGTAGTAGCATTTGAGCGCATACCGAAACAGATAATCGAAAATCAAAGCTTGTCTGTAGACACTGTAACAGGTGCGACTTTGTCCAGTTTTGGTATTATAAATGCAGTTGCTGATGCAGCAAAAGCAGCAGGACTTGATGTAGAGGCTTTAAAGGCAAACAAGGTTGCAGCAGCACCAAAAGATCCACAGACATGGGATACTGATGTTCTTGTAATGGGAGGAGGAGGAGCTGGTCTCACTGCAGCTATAAGCGCCGCAGAACAAGGAGCCAAAGTTATCCTTATTGAAAAAGGTTCTGTACTTGGCGGAAATACAATGATGGCAGGGGCAGCTTACAATGCTGTTGACACAGAAGCTCAAAGTGTAATGATATTGTCTAAGGCACAAAAAGCCACATTAGATGGTTATCTGAAACTTGATCCTGCTGATTCAAAGCTTAAGTTTGATGTGTATCCTGAGTGGAAAGAAGTTTTGACAGAACTGAAAGCTGATATCAATGCATTTTATGCAGCAAATGCAGGTAAAGAAGCAGGAGTCGACATGCCAGGATTTGACTCTGTTGCATTGCATATGTGGCATATTTATACTGGAGGACTCAGACAATTATCTGATGGAAATTGGATAGCTCCAAAAGTTGATCTTGCAAGAGAATTAGCCGAAAGTGCACTTGATTCTTTTGTATGGATGGGAAGTGTTGGTCTTAATTCTTCATATGGCAAGACAGCTCAATATGGCAAAGCTCCTGGTACTGGAACTGTTCTCGGAGCTATGTGGCCTAGAACACACAGTTTCATGTCTGGAGCTGATCGTATTCCACAGCTTGTAAAGGTTGCTAAGGAAAAGGGTGTTGCTATATATACAGAAACCAGCGGTACTGAACTTTTAACAGATGCATCAGGCAAGGTAATCGGTGCAAAGGCTGAACAGGCAGACGGTACTCAGATTACAGTAAATACAACAAAAGGTGTAGTTCTTGCAACAGGTGGATACTGCGCAAATCCTGCAATGGTTAAGCAGTATGACAAATATTGGGGTGATGACCTTTCAGACAGAACTTTATCAACTAACCTGGGAACTAATGAAGGCGATGGTATAGTAATGGCACAGGCAATCGGTGCTGATTTAACAGGAATGGAAGTTGCACAGATGATGCCTTCTTCATCACCTGTTAAAGGAACCATGACTGACGGTATCTGGGCAGATGCAGCAGAACAGATTTGGATTGACGGAAATGGTAAGAGATTTGTAAATGAATATGCAGAGCGTGATGTTCTTGCAAAAGCTTCATTGGCACTTAAAGATAAAATTTTCTATATAGTTTATGCAGGCAGAGGAAATGTTGGAAATCCAAATGAACTTATAAAGGGTACTGAATATGATGAACGTATTGCAGCCATGGTTGAAGGCGGACACATTTGGTATGGAAAAAATCTTGCCGAATTGGCAGAAGCCACAAAATCACCGGCAGCAGGCGTAGCACCTGCATTTACAGAAGAACAGCTTCGTGAAACTATTGAAAAATACAACAGTTACGTAGCAGCTCAAAAAGATGATGAATTTGGCAAAGAAGTATTATCTGGAGCAATTGATCTTGATTATATTGAATCTCATGATGAGGTGGGAATTTGCATAAGCCCAAGAAAAGCTTCACTTCATCACACAATGGGCGGTGTTGTCATAGATACAGAAACTCATGTTATAGATAAAGATGGAAAAATTATTCCTGGGTTATGGGCAGCCGGAGAAGTTACCGGAGGAATCCATGGAGGAAACAGACTTGGAGGAAATGCCATAGCTGATATATTCACATTCGGACGTATTGCAGGATTAAACGCTGCAAGCGGAAATTAACGAAAACTCCCGATAAATTAAATCACAAAAAACTGCCTCAGCAATTAATTTGCTTAGGCAGTTTTTTTAAGGATTAAAATGCCGGTGTGCTGAAACTTTATGTTTAATAATTTATAGTTCTTAAAATCAGGTATTCATTGCTTTTAATGTTAAAACTGCTCCTTGTTTCCTTCGTGCCGTATTCCTCCATGTTTTCTTTTAAATTTAAAGTCACAGTGTTGGATGAAATATTAATTGCAATTATTAAGCGTGTTTCATCATTAAACCTTTCAAATACATACATTCCTTTATCATGAACAAGGCATCTGTACTTTCCCTGAGCAAAAACAGATGAGCTTTTTCTTAATTTTCCAATGAATTTGTAATGACTTAATATTTCTTTGTTTTCTTCCCCCCAGGGATAGCATCTTCTGTTGAAGGGATCTGTCCACCCCTGCATTCCTACTTCGTCTCCGTAATAAATGCACGGAATGCCTGGCAGTGTCATCTGCAGCAGTGTTGCAATTTTAAGGAGCTTTATTCCCTCTGTCAGTTCATTGGCTGTAAGTGTAGCTTCTGCCATTTCTGTCTTGCTTTCTGGAACAGAGCTGCTGCCAATGACCGTGAGGATTCTTGCTGTGTCGTGTGTTCCTAAAATATTCATGAGGCAGTGTACAGACTGAGGAGGATACTTTTCAATAATTATGTTCATTGTCTGGTAAATTTCACTGCAATCTTTTGTTTGGATGAAGTCTATAATGGCATTTCTCAATGGATAGTTCGTTACAGAATCAAGTTGTTTTCCCAGGAAATACTGCTTCAGATGTCCATAGGAAAATTTGTCTGATGCATCTTCCCAAACTTCTCCCACTATGTAGGCATTTTTGTCTTTTTCCTTAACACATTTTCTTAAACTTTCTAAAAAACTGTCGGGAAGTTCGTCTGCCACGTCAAGGCGCCAACCCTTTATCCCGCAGTCTTGCCAGTGATTTAAAACTCCATTTTCTCCTGTGATGAAGTCAATGTAATGGTTGTTTTCCTTGTTTACTGCAGGAAGCGTCTTGATATTCCACCAGCACACGTAATCTTCATTCCAGCTGTTGAACATGTACCAGCCGTAGTAAGGAGATGATTTGCTCTGGTATGCACCAATGAATTTGTAACGTCCCATTTTGTTGAAGTAAATGCTGTCTGAGCCTGTGTGGCTGAATACCCCGTCAAGAATGACGTTAATTCCCAATATGGAAGCTTCTGCGCAAAGTTTTTTTAGGGATTCTTCATTTCCAAACATGGGATCAATGTTTAGATAATCTCCTGTGTCGTACTTGTGGTTTGAATGGGCTTCAAAGACAGGAGAAACATAAATAGCCGTCACACCAAGGTCCTTAAGGTAAGGGAGTTTTTTCTTTATACCATCAAGATTTCCGCCGAAAAAGTCATTGTTTTTTATTTCTCCTTTTTCATCAGGCAAGTACCGGGGAGTTCCTCCCCAGTCATTTCTTACGTCTATGTCATCATTTTTCATGAGGGCCATGTCTTTATAAAACCTATCCACAAAAATATGATATATTATTCCACCCTTAATCCAGTCAGGAGTTGCGAAATCATCATATACAAGCAGCTGGTAAGAATTTGATTTGTTTTCCCCCGTGACAAATGAGTAATAATAATTTCCTGCCTCTTCCACAGTGAAGACAGCACGGTACAAATCATGGCAATTTTTAGCACCTGCCCATTCCATGGAAATTATTTTGTGCGTTTCAACCGCATAATCCAGCCTTTTTTCTATTAGAACTTCTGGATGCATAGGGAAATTTCGCTTCACATAAATCTTAAGCGAAATTTCATCACCTGTCTTGATCCCTCCTTGAGGAAATCTGAAAAATTCAGACTGACTGTCAAATATAAACATATATTATCCTTTATAAATGTTGTTAGATTACTTATTATTTGTTAACAGGAGTCAATCCCCATATTTTCTCGGTATATTCCCTGACTGTCCTGTCTGAGGAAAATATTCCTGCTGATCCAATGTTCATTAGGGACATTTGATTCCATTTCATTTTATCGCTGTAGTAAAGGTGCGATGCTTTCCTGTGAATTTCCATGTAGGAGTCAAAATCAGCAAAACACATGTATGGATCTCCCACAGCAGATCCTCCTAAGAGATATTTGGAAATGGACTCAAAGGATTTTCCGTTTATGCCTTTATTTAAAAAATCTATTATTTTTCGAAGCTTCAGGTTTTTCTGATAATACTGTATGGAAGAATAGCCATGGTTCCAGATGCTTTCCACCTCGTGGTCACGAAGACCGAAAAGAAAGAAGTTTTCCTCTCCAACTTCACTAATTATTTCAACATTGGCACCGTCGTATGTTCCGATTGTAAGAGCACCGTTGATCATGAACTTCATGTTTCCTGTTCCGCTTGCTTCCTTGCCTGCCAGGGATATCTGCTCACTTATTTCACCTGCAGGGATTATGAGCTCAGCAAGGCTCACAGAATAATTTTCTATGAAAACAACATTGATGTATTTTTTAACAAATGTATTTTTATTTATATAATCGCTGAGTGCAAATATAAGCTGAATTATTTCCTTTGCCCTGAAGTATCCCGGGGCAGCCTTGGCTGCAAATATGAATGTTTCAGGTACAATGTCAGCAATATTTCCTTCGTTTATATCTATTATGAGGCTTATGATTCGCAGGGCATTTAAAAGCTGCCTCTTGTATTCGTGAAGCCTCTTGGACTGTATGTCAAATATGGAATCAACGTCAATATTGATGTGGTTTTGTCTTGAAATGTGTTCTGCCAGTCTTTTTTTATTCTTGTATTTAATTTCATCAAGCTTTGTCAGGACACTCTGGTCATCTTTATATTTTTTAAGAAGATTTAGTTTTTCAGGATTCAGGTAGTATTCTTCACCGAGAATATCCGTCAGCAAGTCCTTTAGCAATGGGTTTGCCTGATTGACCCATCTCCTGTGGGTTATTCCGTTTGTTACATTTATAATTTTACCTGGAGTGTATTCATTGAAGTCTTTGAAAATTGTTTTTTTAAGTATTTCCGTGTGAAGATCAGCCACGCCGTTTACACAGTGGCTGCCCCGTATGCACAGGTTTGCCATGTTTATTTTTCCATAGCCGAATATGGACATCTTGAGGGCTTTATTTCTATCTCCCAAATTGTGGGCAGCCTCATCCATGAAACGACGATCTATTTCTGCAATTATCATGTGAATTCTTGGAAGCTTCACCTTGATTATGTTGTCTTCAAATGTTTCCAGCGCTTCGGAAAGTACAGTATGGTTTGTGTAGGAAACACTATCTACAACCATTTTCCACGCTTCATCCCATGAATAGTTGTAATCGTCCATGAAAATGCGCATGAGTTCCGGAATAACAAGGGCAGGATGGGTGTCATTTATGTGAATTGCATTTTTTTGACTGAAGTTATCAAGGGTATTGTACTTGCTGTAATGTGCTTTAACGATGTTCTGGGCTGATGCTGAAACAAGAAAGTACTGCTGCTTCAGTCTCAATATTTTACCTTCGTAGTGGTTGTCAGAAGGGTAGAGAACCTTTGATATTGCTTCGCCCAGTGAATCTTCTGCCAGGGCTCTTAAATAATCGCCCTGTGAGAACAGGTTCATGTCAATGCTGTTTAAGCTTCTTGATTCCCAGAGCCTTAATAGACTAACTCCTTTGCTGTCGTATCCTGATATCATCATGTCGTAGGGTACGGCTTCTATTTGAGTGGGGTAGTCGTGATAAATTTTCAAACCTTTATCGGTCCACTCCTCCCTGATTTTTCCGTCAAATTTAACAATAACTCTTTCTTCGGTACGTGGAATGAGCCATACATCTGAAGTTGTCAGCCAGTCATCGGGAAGTTCCGTCTGCCATCCGTCTATGATTTTCTGCTTGAAAAGCCCGAACTCATATTTTATTGAAAAACCAACGGCTGGAAAATTTCCAGTAGCTAGAGAGTCCATGAAACATGCAGCCAGCCTCCCAAGCCCTCCGTTTCCCAGGCCAGGGTCCTTTTCGATGCTGTACAGCTCTTCCAGGGATACATTATATTTTTTTAAAGCTTCAGAAACCTCCTGCTCGATTTTTAAGTTGTACAAGTTGTTTCTCAGAGATTTACCTGTAAGAAATTCCATGCACAGGTAATAAACCTTCTTTTGCTGATTATTTGTAAACTGCTTTAAAAATGTATTTCTTTTTTTTAGCAGCAGATCTCTTATAACAGTTGAAAGTGCCCTGTAAATCTGGGTTGTGCTCGCAGATTGTGGTTCAGTGTTCCAGTAACGGGAAATTTCCTCGTCAATCAATGCTTCCATTAGTGTTGCATTTATTTTTTGTTCCAACATTATTTTTCTCCCTGGGTCAATAAACCTTGAAACATGTCAAAGTATTTATCAGCTGATGCATTCCAGCTGAAGTCAACATTCATGACTGCTTCAACAAGTTTTTCCCAATCTTTTTTTTCTGAGTATACTTTAAGTCCTCTTTTTATGGTTTCCGCAAGAACTCTTGGATTTTGTTCATAAAATGTAAAGCCGTTTCCAGAGCCTAGACTGCAGTCGTGTATGGAGTCTTTAAGGCCTCCGGTTTCCCGCACAATTGGCACAGTACCGTAACGGGATGCAATCATCTGAGCAATTCCGCATGGCTCACTTATGGATGGCATTAGGAGAAAGTCAGATCCCGCATAAATTTTGCGTGCCAGGTCTTGATTAAAATCAATCCTTACTGCCACCTTGTCATGGTATCGGTCCTGAAGGGACTTGAAGAAAAGTTCGTATCCCCGGTCTCCCTTTCCAAGTATTATGAACTGCACCTTTTCTTTTAATACTTCCTCAATTCCGTGAATGATAAGTTCAAAACCCTTGTGTTTCACAAGCCTTGAAATAATTGCAACAACTGGTATATTTTCATCCTGAGGAAGTCCTGCAAGCATCTGAAGGTTCAGTTTGTTAAGGTATTTTTTCTTTATATCCTTGCTGCTGAAATTTTCAAACAACGCACTGTCTGTTTCAGGATTGTAAAAGTCCGTATCTATGCCGTTTAAAATGCCTCGTAGCTTATGAGAATTGTTGCTTATTATTTTTGCAAGGCCGTGGGCATAAAAATCATCCATTATTTCCCTTGAATAGCTTTCACTTACGGTGCTTATTATGTCACTTGTTTCCATAGCTCCCTTCAGGAGATTGATTGCACCGTCGTATTCTATAATTGATTTTTCTTTTCCGTGGATGTCAAATACATCCTCGGCAATGTTCAAGTCATAAATTCCCTGGTATTCAATGTTGTGGATGGTGATTACTGTCGTTATATTTTTATAATTTGAATAACTTGAATACTTTGTTTTGAGATACACAGGAATCAAAGACGTCTGCCAGTCGTTTGAAAGAATAATGTCCGGTATGAAATCAATCATAGGCAGTATAAAAAGAACTGCCTTTGAGAAAAAAGCAAATCTTTCGCCGTCATCATAGTGACCGTAGCATTCGTTTCTTTTGAAATAATATTCATTGTCGATGAAATAATAAGTTACATTGTTCATCTTCTGCTTAAATACTCCGCAGTACTGCTGCCTCCATGCAAGAGGCACTGTTGTTTTTACTGCAAACTCAAAACCGCTTCTGTCTGTTATGTTTTGGTACAGAGGAATTATTACTCGGATGTCTATTTTGTCACCGTATTTTTGGGAAAGCGCCTTTGGAAGAGAACCAGCCACATCACCCAGGCCGCCTGTTGCTATAAATGGGGCAGCTTCAGAAGCCGCGTACAATACTTTCATAACACTCATATAATCACTCCTATACTATCGAATGTTTCTTAATAAAGAACGGGCAGCTGGAATAGCCTAGCAAGACTCTGTCATTGTTAACAAATGCATATGTATCTGAAATTATTGAATCGAGCTGAGCATTTTCACCGATAGTTCCATGCTGCATTATAATTGAATTTTTAACAACAGCATTTTTTCCTATTTTTACATCCCTGAATATGATGCTGTTTTCAACAGTTCCTTCAATTGTACAGCCGCTGGCAATCAATGAATTTTTTACATTTGCATGCGATAAGTACTTCGTTGGTGTTGAATCCTTTGTCTTTGTAAATATGGGACCGGTTTTAGAATAAAACAAACTTTGCAGAACATCCATCTTTAAAAGTTCCATGCTGTTGTCGTAATAGCTCTGCAGGGAATCTATGTGTGCATAGAACCCCTTGTATTCGTAGCCGTAAATTCTCAGGCTGTGCACTCTGGCAGCAAGGACATCGTAGCTGAAATCCTTGTAGTTTCGTGCAATGGCATCATGAATTAATGCCTCAAGAAAATCCTTGTTCATAACCCATGTGTTAAGACCAATGTTTTGGACACCGTTTATTATGGGATAAACTAGTATGTCTTTTGCCCGGCCTTCATCATCAAATTCATACATTATTTTATGAATGGAACATGTCTTTTTAAGCGGATACTTTGTGTACACTGCAGTTATGTCTGAATTTCTTTCTTCATGATATTTTATTACATCCCTGTAGTTGATGTTGTAAATCATGTCGCTGTCGGACAAAACAACATATTTTTCCTTTGAAGATGATATGTAGTCCAGTACTCTTTTTAAAGCGTCAAGCCTTCCGGTGAATAATCCGTGGTTTTCACCCAGGGCGTATGGAGGAAATATGAGTATACCTCCTTTTTTTCTTGACAAATCCCAGTCCTTGCCGGAGCCTACGTGCTCCATAAGAGAACGGTAGTTGCTTTTTGTTATGATGCAGATTTTATGCATTCCTGAGCTGACCATATTGGAAAGGGGGAAATCAATGAGCCTGTATCTTCCTCCGAATGGTATTGCAGCAACTGAACGGTGGGATGCCAGTTCTGTCATGCTCCAGTCCTGCATGTCAGAAAATATTATTCCTAAAGTATTGTTCATAATGTCCCTCCTTACATGTTATTTATAACGCTGTCGCGCGGTATCACAGTTATTTCTGATTTTTGATCTTTTGGAGTCCCTATTTTTAAACCAGGACCGATTTTCACCATTTCATCTATTATTGAATAGTTTACTTGGGAATTTTTCTTTATTTCAACATCAGCCATTACAATTGAATCTTTTACCACAGCATTTTCATTTACTTTAACACCTGAAAATATTATGGAGTTTTCAACTTTCCCAAGTATTACTGCTCCTTCGGAAACTATGGAGTTTTTTACTTCAGCTGAACTACTTATGTATTGAGGAGGCCTTTCCTCATGCCTTGAATATATGACCCAGTCTCCGTACAGGTCAAAACCATCGTGTCCCAACAGGTCCATGTTTGCTTCCCATAGGGAATCAATGGTTCCTACATCTTTCCAGTATCCCTTGAATTCATAGGAGTACATCTTTTCTTCTGATTTCAGCATTGCAGGTATTACATCTTTGCCGAAATCTTTGGAAGATTCAGGGTTTGAATTGTCAAGCTCGAGATATTTCTTTAATTTATTCCATGAAAATACATAAATGCCCATGGAAGCAAGGGTACTTTTTGGCCTTTTTGGTTTTTCTTCAAAATCTGTTATTCTTCCGTCTTCATCAGAACTTAGAATTCCAAAACGGGAAGCTTCTTTTTGACTGACATTGATTACAGATATGGTGCAGTCGGCATTTTTTTCCTTGTGGTATTTTATCATTTGGGAATAATCCATTTTGTAAATGTGATCTCCCGACAAGACCAGAACATATTCCGGATCATACTGATCGATAAAATCTATGTTTTGATAAATTGAATTTGCAGTTCCCAGGTACCATTCAGAATCTCCAACTCTTTGATATGGGGGAAGAATTTGTATTCCACCGTGCATTCTGTCCAGGTCCCATGACTTTCCGTCTCCTATATATGAATTTAATATCAGCGGCTGGTACTGAGTGAGCACACCTATGGTGTCCAGTCCTGAATTTACACAGTTGGAAAGAGCAAAATCAATGATTCTGTACTTGCCTCCAAAGGGCACAGAGGGCTTTGCTATTTTTGTTGTGAGGGCCCCCAGTCTGCTTCCCTGCCCGCCGGCAAGAAGCATTACCACACATTCTTTTTTAGCTAATTTCATATATGTTACCTCCCATTTCGTTAACCTTGAACTTTTCATCCTTTTTAAGGAAAATTACCGACAGGGGCGGCACAGTCAGGGATATGTGTGAATCGTATCCGTGAAGTTTGCCTGCCTTGGAAACAATTTTTTCAAAATTTCCTGTTCCTGTTCCGCCATATTTTTCAACATTGGAGTTAAATATTTCAGTGTAAATTCCCTTATCTGCTCCGATGGAGTAGTTGTGTCTTTCAACAGGTGAAAAATTAACTACAGTTATAAGTTCTTCCTTGTTTTTATTTATTCGTTTGAATGCTATTATATTTTGTTCATAGTCATCGTTGGAGATCCACTTGAACCCTTCCCATGAATAGTCAACTTCCCAAAGCTGGGAACAGTTTAAATAAAACTCATTCAAATCCTTAATATATATGTTCAATTTTCTGTGATATTCATAATCCGTGAGAAACCATTCAATTTCTTTTTCAAAGTTCCATTCGGTAAACTGCCCCACTTCATATCCCATGAAGTTCAGCTTCTTACCCGGATGAGCTGTCATGTATCCAAGAAGTGCCCTCACTCCTGCAAATTTTTCCTCATAGGTTCCAGGCATTTTGTCTAGGATTGATTTTTTCCCGTGGACTACTTCATCGTGAGACAAAGGAAGTATGTAGTTTTCGCTGAATGCATAATGCAGAGAAAATGTAATGTTCTTGTGCTTGTATTTTCTGTAAAAAGGGTCTGTTTGTATGTATTCAAGCATGTCATTCATCCAGCCCATGTTCCACTTGAAGTTAAAGCCCAATCCTCCCAGGTATACAGGCTTTGTAACCATTGGCCATGCTGTTGATTCCTCAGCAATCATCATGGTACTTGGATGAAGATTGAATACGGTTTTGTTTAGATTCTTTAAAAACTCAATTGCTTCAATATTCTCATTTCCGCCGTAAATATTTGGAGTCCATTCACCCTGCTTCTTGTCGTAATCAAGATAAAGCATGGAACTTACGGCATCAACCCTCAGTCCGTCCACATGGTATTCTTCCAGCCAGAAAACAGCATTTGAAATGAGAAAAGATACTACTTCGGATTTCTTGTAGTTGAATTTGTGTGTTCCCCAGCTTATGTTTTCTCTTTTTTGTACATCATCGTATTCATAGAGGAAGCTTCCGTCAAATTTGTACAACCCATGGGCATCTTTAGGAAAGTGTGCAGGAACCCAGTCAAGGATTACACCTAATCCGTGAAGGTGACATTGGTCTATTAAAAATTTAAGTCCGTCAGGTTCGCCGAACCTTCTTGTCGGGGCGTAGTAGCCTGAGACCTGATAACCCCATGATCCATCAAATGGATGTTCCATGACAGGCATAAGCTCAATGTGTGTGAATCCGTGTTCCTTGGCGTGTTTTATAAGCATTGGGGAAATTTCTTCATAAGTGTAGAGGCTTCCGTCTGCACGTCTTTTCCAGGATGACAGGTTAACTTCATAAATGTTAAGAGGCACTTGGTATATGTTTAATTCCTTTTTATATTCCTGCCAATTTTTGTCCTGCCATCTGTAATTGTCAAGGATGTGGACTATGGAGGCTGTTTTGTCCATCGTCTGGGCAGAAAATGCATAGGGGTCTGATTTGTAAAGGTCATTTCCGTCAGCATCAGCAATGAGGTATTTGTATAGCTCTCCTTCACATATTCCATGAGTAAATAGTTCCCATACTCCACCCATGGAAATACGTTTCATTTCATAGATTTTGTCTCTGGACCAGCTGTTGAAGTTTCCCACAACATGCACAGATTTAGCATTGGGAGCCCAAACTCTGAAAACGACTCCGGACTCTTCAATGTGTGAGCCGAGAAATTTATATGAATAATGGTTTGTTCCCTGGTGGAACAAATAAACGGGCAAGTCATTTTCAGTCATAATTACACTCCTTGATGATTTTATTGTAATGTATTTTAACATTAGTTATATGAAAATTATGTAAATACTTAATAAATTATACAATAAAATATTTATTTTAGAAAGGCATATATAATATACCACAGATTGACATGAACAAAACATGTAAAATAAAAAAGCTGTTTACTGCATAGCAGCAAACAGCACATGTTAATTGAATTCTATATCGCCTACATTTGTTTTAAGATTTATTTCTGTTTTTCCGTTACCTTCAGACAATGTTCTTTTACCTTCCATGAATTCCTCTATAGTTGCCTGGTAGCCTGTGTTCTCAGGTATTGTCACATCAATTGTCCCTACCTGTGCTTCGGCAACTATTTTGTCTGCCTTAGAAATATCTGTAAAGTTAAGTTCTATGTCACCTGTGTTGACTGAGAACTCAGAGCTTTTTGCTGCTGAGAAGCTGGAAAGAACTATGTCACCAACGTCTGCTTTCAAATCACAGAATCCTTCACCATTTTGAATACTTATTTTTCCCACGTTTGAGTAGATATCAAAACTTCCGTTTATGCCGTCAATGTCAATGTCTCCTACATTCAGGGCTATTTCTGTGTTTTCGATGTTTGAAGGAAGAAAAATCTCCATGCTTGTTTCAATGTAATTTCCATCTATAAAATCAATTCCATCTGTTGAAGTGTTGATATCTATTGAATACTGAGTTTTTTCCTGGGTGTATGTGTAGCTTTCAAGAAGTTTTTCAGCTTTGTCCTTTGATCCTGATTTTGCTGTTATAGTTATATTCACTATTGCTTCCTGTGACTCATGAGATTTTATAGTTATATCTCCGACTGAGCTGTCTATGTTAATTTTATTAAGCCCTGTGCCGTCAAATGTGAGTGTTTCGGTTTTTTCTGCTTTTTCTTCTCCCACGGAGTTTATGATTGTCTTTGTTATTTTGTCGGATACTTCTTTTACGGCATCTTCATTTACTTTAAAATTTGAAGTGCATCCGGCAGCCAGAATAAGGGATGCAGATATTAGCAATACAGCTATTTTTTTCATTATTTCCACCCTTTTTTATAAATTTATTTTCTTTTCAAGAAGGTATCCTGAGCACAATGTGAGTATTATGCTTTGGATGATTGAAACTGCAATTACAGGAAACATTATTACCAGAAGTTCTGAAGCCGAAACTGTGGTCACATTTACAAATGAGTTGTATTGAGGCGATACAATGGAGTAAAATTCTCCTGATACATAAGTAAGAGCCCAGTTTAAACCGATGAATATGATGAAGCTTAAAAATCCCCCGAACTTAATTTCTGAAAAAATGCTTTTTCTGATGGTCATTGCAGTGTATACGGTTACTATGAAGCCTATTACAAACACAAGCACCGCAAACAGGAATACAAACACATGGCCAAGGTTTATGCCTATGTTTCCTGACAAGAGGGTGTTAATGTCATTCATCACTTCATTGATGTCTACATAACGTCTGGTCTGGTAAATTATGAATGCGCCGTTTATAAGGATGAACAAAAAGTATATGAACAGCATTCCTATGCCTTCAATAACAGCCGCCGCCAGCTTTGACATGATTATTTTGTATCCGCTGTTTGGAGTCATGAAAAGCATGTAGCCGGATTTTTTATTCAGGTCATCGCTGTAGGTTCTTATAACGTCGCTTACATACAACACAGATAGAACCAACGGGAATAAAAGCAGAAATGAAGAGCTTCCTGCAATTCCCCTGGTGAGAAGATACAGGTTTAAAACCAAAGCCGAAATCAATGTTATTGATATTAGTTTATATTTTTTTATGAATTCATATTTTAAAAGATTAAACATTTTTGTAAACCTCCTTGTACAATCCTTCAACAGATGTTCCTTTTGAAAGCCTCAATTCTTCAGCATCACCGAAAAGTTCCACCCTGCCGTCTTTTAAAAATATTACGGAATCAAGTATTTTTTCTATTTCACTCACAAGGTGAGTGGATATTATAAATGTCTTTGTTTCATCGTAGCTCTTTGTTATGAGATCCATTATGGTATCTCTTGATAAAACGTCCACACCGTTTAATGGTTCATCAAGCATATACAAATCTGTATTTCTTGAAAGAGCCAGGGCAACCTTAAGCTTTCCGTTAAGGCCTGAAGACAGCTTTGCAATTCTGAATTCAGGATCCACCTTTATTTCTTCCAATATGTTCATTGCATAGTCTTCTCTGAAGTCTTTGTACATGTCCGCATAAAACTTCACAGCATGTTTGACCTTAAAAGAATCATACAGGAAATTTTCTGTGGGCATGTATGATATGCTCGATTTTGATTCATAAGACAGAGGATTTCCGCTTATGAACACCTGGCCGCTTGTTTGCTTGTGAAGCTGAGCAATTACTTTCATGAGTGTTGTTTTTCCGCTTCCGTTAGGACCCAGAAGTCCGTAAATCTTACCTTTTTCTACTGAAATGTTCACATCTTCCAAGGCTGTCTTGTTGAAATATTTTTTAGTCAGATTTTCAATTTTTAAAATTTCATTTCCATTCATTATTATTTCCCCTTTATTTATTTTCAGCTATAAATTTAATCATGTCTTCCCTTGTGAAGCCTATTTGTTCCATTCCCCTAATAAAGTCATCAATCTGCTTTTGGGCCATTTCGTACCTTAAACTTTTGATTCGTTCCGGTGACTCTGTTATGAATGTTCCCAGACCTCTTTTTGTAAATAAAATTTCTTCCATTTCCATCTCCTTGTAAACTCTTGCCACTGTATTGAAATTTATTCCAAGCATTGTTGAATATTCTCTTGATGACAGCATTTTGTCACCTGCCTTAAGTCTCCCTGTGACAATATCCTGTTTTATTTTTTCTATTACCTGCAAATATATTGGAATGTTGTTGTTAAATTCCATTGTTGCACCGCCTTACTGTATTAGTATCATAGTCACATAATACACTCGTACTTTTAAAATGTCAATACCTAAAATGTTAATTTAATGAAACAATTTATGCAATGTGATATATTTCAATAAATCTATAAATAAATTTTTAAATAAACCACTTGACATTGGATAAATTACTTACTATAATCATCTAAATACAAAAAAGAAATTAAATATGAATAGCAAAGGCGCTATAGGTAAATTGAAACATACCTATAGTGCCTTAAATTTTATTATCTTAATTTATTTAAGGAAATTTTAGAGGCAATACTATAAAGAATATTAATAATCAAATATAAATAGCAAAGGCGCTATAGGTAAATTGAAACAACCTATGGCGCTTTTTCTTATTTATGATTTTAAAATAATTATTAAGGAGTTTAAAAATGGGATACAAGCAATGGGTAGATGAGTTAGAAATGAATTATAGCGAAACAGTTCAATGGAGGAGGCACATTCATGAATATCCGGAACCTTCTTTTGAAGAAAAGAAGACTGCTGAATTTATTGTCAGCAAGTTAAAAGAATTTAAAATAGATTATATCAGAACTAATGTTGGAAATGGATATGGCATTGTTGCCAAAATTAAAGGTTCAAAGCCAGGTCCCACAATAGCATTTCGAGCTGATATTGATGCATTGAGGCTTCAGGAAGAAGCAGATGTTATGTTCAGTTCAAAAAATCCGGGGATAATGCATGCATGCGGTCATGATGCACATGCAGCAGCTCTACTAAGCGTAGCTAAAGTGCTTCAGAATAACAGAGATGAATTAAAGGGTAACTTAGTGTTGTTGTTTCAGCCGGCTGAAGAATGTCCTCCGGGGGGAGCCGAAAGCATGGTAAAGGATGGGTGTCTTGACGGAGTGGATTATGTGTTTGGTCTTCACGTCATGTCTAATGTTGAAGTTGGTAAAATAGGATATTTCAGTCATTTTGGATCTGCCTGCTCTGATACATTCAACATAAAGATACAAGGTAAAGGAGGACATGGAGCAATGCCTCACACGGCTATAGATCCTGTTGTAATAGGTGCCAATGTAGTTACACAGCTGCAATCTCTGGTAAGCCGCTACATAGACCCTCTTAAACCTGCTGTTCTTACATTTGCAGGATTCCAGGCAGGTGGAGCAGCAGACAACATCATTGCTGACAATGCATATTTAAATGGTACAGTTCGTACCTTGAATTCAGAAGTACGTGACTTAATGGAAGAACAGATTAAAAAAATGGGCAATGCAATTATTAATTCCTTTGGAGGAAAAGCAGAAATAGAATATCGCCGTGGTTATCCATCAGTTGAGAACACTTTGGAAGTTACGGACCGTCTTAAAAATATTCTTGCTTCCAAATTTGGTGAAAAAGAAGTGTCTGAACTTACTGTTACAATGGGGGGTGAAGACTTTGCATATTATCTTCAAGAAAAACCAGGATCATTCTTTTATGTTGGAGCAGGAAATGATGATATTAATGCTAATTTTCCTCATCATCATCCAAAATTTAAAATTGATGAAAAATCGATGATATACAGCGGAAAAGCATTTCTGGCTCTGGCTGAAGATTATCTTTTATAAGGAAGGTGGTTTAATGAAAAAATATATTATTAAAAGAATTCTGATTTTCATACCTGTTTTATTTATGATTTCAATTGGAGCATTCTTGATTGTTAACTTGGCTCCCGGCAATCCAGTCGACATGTATGTTTCGCCTGATATGACAGTTGAACAAATACAAGCGACTAAGGAAGCTTTAGGATTAAATGACCCACTCATAGTGCAATATGCAAAATGGGTGACAAACATAATGAGAGGCAATTTAGGATTTTCATTTTCAAGCAGAATTCCTGTATCTACAATTTTGTCTCAAAGAGTAGGTCCAACACTTTTGCTCATGTCCATATCACTTGTTGTGGCATATGCATTAGCTATACCCTTAGGTATATTAAGTGCAAAAAAACAAAATTCAATAGTTGATTATGTTGTAACGGGCATATCATTTACGGGAATTTCACTGCCAAGTTTTTTCCTTGGGCTGGGATTGATATATGTCTTTGCAGTACAGTTAAAATGGCTGCCTACAGGAGGAACGAAGCTTCTGGGTGTGGATGGAGGAATTGCAGACAAACTTAGACATTTGATTTTACCGGTAATAGTATTAGCATCGCAGTTTGCCGCCAATATGATACGCTATGCTCGCTCAAGCATGATAGATGTTTATAATGAAAATTATATGCGTACTGCTACTGCAAAAGGATTGAAGCCTATGCAGATTTTAAAGGATCATGGAGTAAGAAATGCTCTTATTCCAATTATAACAGTAATAGGTGCTGATATACCTAAAATTGTAGGCGGAGCCATTGTAACTGAACAAATTTTTCAGTGGCCGGGGATTGGGTCCTTGATGGTAGCATCTATAAATTCGAGAGATTACCCTGTATTAATGGCTATTACAATGATTTCAGCAGTAGCTGTATTAGTTGCTAACATACTTGTTGATGTTATGTATGCAGTAGTCGACCCTAGAATTAAGTTTAGTTAAGTAAAAATATATGAAGGAGAGGATAAAATGGAAATTAGTTCAAAATTAAAGTTTGCTGATCCTGCAAACAATCATGGATATGAAGTGATTGAAAATATAAATGCAAATAAAGAAGGAAGCTACTTTAAAACAATTGCCGGAAGATTTGCTAAAAATAAAGTTGCCATGGTAAGTTTGATTCTTTTTATACTTCTTATATTGGCTGCTGTACTAGCTCCTGTAATATCTCCATATCCGCCAAATAAGACTGTAGGAAACTTTGAAGCAGCACCAGACAGAGAATTTCGTCTTGGCACAGATGAAATTGGACGTGATGTTTTAAGTAGGTTAATATACGGTGCCAGGGTTTCATTGATTGTCAGTATGGGGTCTGTTGCCATATATGTAGTAATTGGCACTACGTTGGGATTGATTTCAGGTTATTTCGGAGGAATTACAGATGCAGCAATAATGCGTATTACAGAAGTATTCATGTCGTATCCATATTTTATGGTAATCCTTGTTTTGGTGAGTTTAATAGGACCGAGTATATGGACAGTAACTTTTGTGCTTGGTTTTTTAGGATGGCCGCCACTTTGCAGATTAATCAGAGGGCAGGTGCTTTACATTAAGACCATAGATTTCATTTCAGCTGCTAAAGCTACAGGATATTCCACGTCATCTATACTCTTTAAACAAATATTGCCCAATGTTTTATCAATAATTCTTGTAAATGCAACATTTGGTATTGCTAATGCAATTTTAACTGAAGCTTCATTGAGCTTTTTAGGCATGGGTGTTCGTCCTCCAGCTGCCAGCTGGGGAAACATGCTATCTAACGCTCAATCATTGACAGTTTTATCCATGCAGCCATGGAGATGGGTACCGGCTGGTATAGTAATATTAGTTTCAGTCTTGGTTATTAACTTTATAGGTGATGGTTTGAGAGATGCAGTAGAGGGAGAAACAAAGTAAATATTACTTACTATTATCGTTAATATAATTGGATTCAACTTTCCAACATTAGTATGGAATGTTGTGTAATCAATTAATTATAAAATTTTATTACTTGGAGGAATTAAAATGAAGAAAAATGCAATTACAAAAAAATCTTTACTTGCTTTAATATTAGCACTAATGCTAATTTTCACAGCTTGCAGCGGTGGCGAAAAAGCTCCGGAAACTAACACAACTGTTAACCCAACAGCAGGAACGGAAACTTCCAATGAAACTAGTGCTCCTTCGGATATTCTGTATATTGGTATGACTAATGCACCGGCTAGTTTTAACGTAGTAAATACTGCTGATATTGCAGGAAGATGGGTACAAAGATTCATGTATGATTCATTACTGACAATGCCTACAACAACTACATTTGAACCTGGACTTGCAGACAGCTTTGAAGCAGAAGACAATCAAAATTTTACTATTAAATTAAATGAGAAAGCAGTTTGGAGTGATGGTACACCAGTTACTGCAGATGACGTTGTATTCACATTAAACTATATAGCAAATCCTGAAGTTGAAACAGCAAGGGGAACAAATATTGCTATGCTGGAAGGTACGACTGCAGCTGGAAAACTTGAAGAAGGTTTGACAGAAATACCTAATTTAGTTGCAGTTGATGACAAAACAGTAACACTAAAAACTAAGAACCCGGTTGACCCTGCATATATTAAAGAATTTTTAGGCTTTGAATTAATGATGCTGCCAAAACACATAGTTGAAGGCATTCCGGTTAAAGAATATGGAAATTCAGATGCTGTAAATAAACCAACTGTAACAAGCGGACCATATACATTTGTACAATACCAAAACGGTTCTTATGTTGAACTAGCAGCAAACCCTGATTACTACAAAGGAGAACCTGAATTAAAGAAAGTATTTATTAAAATTATGAATGGTACAAACCTCGTTACGGAATTCCAATCAGGCGGAATACACATGGCAGCCGGCGGCGGTATTGGTGTAGTACCGGTTCAGGATTTAGAAATATTGCGTAATGATCCAAATATTCAAGTTGATGCAAACCCAGGATTTAACTCTCAGTTTATGTTGATAAACAATACAAAATATAATCAAAAATTACGTCAAGCCTTAGCTTATGCAATAAATCGTCAGCTTATTGTAGACAATCTTCTAAAAGGTGAAGGCGAAGTGCTTTCCAGCGTTTACGCTTTAGCAAGCCCATATATGAATGAAGATTTAAAACCAATTGAATACAATCCAGAAAAGGCAAAAGAACTGCTTGCAGAATCAGGATTCGATACATCGGAGGAAATTAATTTAATAGTACCTATAGGAAACAAAGTGCGTGAACAATCAGCAAACTTGATTGAACAAGACTTAGAAGCCATAGGACTTAAAGTTACACAAACAACATTTGATTTCCCAACAGTTATGGCAACAGTAAAGACTCATGATTTTGACATGTGTCTTATGGGATTTGGATATACTGTAGAACCTGATATGTCAACTTATTATGCATCTACTGGTTCTATGAATTTTGGTCAAATTAATGATGCACATTTAGATGAACTCATAGAAAAAGGAACTTCTTTGACAAGCTTTGAAGAACGTAAATCTGTTTATGACGAATTTCAGCAATATATGCAAGACAATACATTTATTTTAGGATTGTATTCTGATTACCAGATTGCTGCAAAAAATAAAATTTTAAACGGTGGAATTACATCATATTGGTCAGGTTCCCTTGCTGATATTCAAAACTGGAATTTAAACGGAGCTCAGTAATAGTAATTATTAAAAAACAGGGAGATATCTCTCTGTTTCTTAATTAATGAAAACAGATAACATCTTGATGGTTACTCAAGGACAAGAAATGAAATAAAATTGAGGTGAGATAAATGGAAGAAAGCAAAATTTTAGAGGTTAAAGATTTAGCAATTTCTTTTAAAACATTTGAAGGTGAAGTCAGTGCAGTAAGAGGCGTAACCTTTGATTTGCATAAAGGGGAAACATTAGCCATTGTTGGAGAATCGGGTTCAGGCAAATCTGTATCTACTAAAGCAATAAATAGAATTTTACCAAAGAAAAACACATTTATTAAAAGCGGTGAAATTATTTTTGAAGACAAGGACTTATTGAAAATTTCTGAAAAAGAAATGCAGGGAATTCGTGGAAAAGATATTGCAATGATATTTCAGGATCCTATGACTTCATTGAATCCAACAATGAAAATAGGCAGACAAATTGCTGAATCTATAATTGTTCATCAGCATGAAAATAAAGGGAATGCAATTAAACGTGCTGTAGAGCTTTTGGATATGGTAGGTATCAAAAATCCTGAAAAAAGCAGCAATTTGTATCCGCATCAATTTTCAGGCGGAATGAGACAAAGAGTTATGATAGCTATGGCATTGGCATGTCATCCAAAAATAATCATAGCAGATGAACCTACTACAGCGTTAGATGTTACAATACAGGCGCAGATACTGGATTTAATGAATGAACTTAAAGATAAATTAAACACTTCCATATTGTTTATCACTCATGATTTAGGGGTAGTAGCACAGATGGCAGACCGTGTGGCTGTAATGTATGCAGGAAAAATCATAGAAATAGGCACTGTTGATGAAATATTTTACAATCCTCAACACCCATATACATGGGGACTGTTAGCTTCAATGCCATCAGCTGATATAGAAGGTCATGACTTGTATAATATCAATGGTTCTCCGCCTAATTTGCTCTGTGTTCCTAAGGGTGATCCATTTGCTCCAAGGAATGAATATGCTTTAGAAATTGATTATGAAGAAGAACCTGAAATGTTTAAAGTTTCAGATACACATTATGCTGCTACATGGCTTCTTCATCCCAATGCACCAAAAGTTACTCCACCAATAGAAGTAATGAGAAGAAGAGAAAAATTTCTGAATCTTAAAATGAAGGAGGTTATCTGATATGGGATTAGTACAAAACAAAAATGTAATATTAAGTGTTCGTAACCTTAATCAATATTATAACGAAGGAAAGAAAAATGAAGTACGAGCAATAAATAATATTTCTTTTGATATATATAAAGGAGAGACACTTGGATTAGTTGGAGAATCTGGCAGCGGCAAGTCAACTACTGGAAGGGCAATATTAAAGCTCAGCGATATTACATCGGGAAGTATTATATTTGATGGTAAAGATATAACCAAGATAGACGGCAGAAAAGAAACTCTTAAGTTCAGAAAATCAATGCAGATGATCTTTCAAGACCCATATGCCTCACTTAATCCCAAGATATCAGTAATGGATATTATTGGGGGTGCCCTGGATGTTCATAAAATGACTAATACAAGAAAAGAGAGAACAGAAAGAGTTTATGAACTATTGGAGGTTGTAGGATTAAGCAAAGACTATGCTTCTCGATATCCTAAAGAATTTTCAGGGGGTCAGTGCCAGCGTGTTGGCATTGCAAGAGCCCTTGCTGTAAAGCCTGATTTTATCATTGCTGATGAAGCAATTTCAGCACTGGATGTTTCAATTCAGGCACAGGTTGTTAATTTGTTAAAAAGCTTGAAAAAAAGCAGAGATTTGACATATTTATTCATTGCTCATGATTTGTCAATGGTAAAGTATATAAGTGACAGAATAGCAGTTATGAATGCCGGAAGAATATTGGAATTGGCGCCATCTGATGAATTATACCGCATACCTCTGCACCCTTATACAGAATCTTTGCTGTCAGCAATGCCTACTCCTTATCCAGACGATGAACGCAGCAGGCAAAGAATATACTACGATAAAAAGTATCATACTTATGAGGATGAAACAAAAGTTAAACTAAATCAAATTGCACCCGGACATTATGTTTATTGTCACGAAGATGAAATTAAACACTATATTAAAAAATATAAGCAGTTGAATAAATAGTAATTAATAATATTTCAATAAATCTTGACACACATATTATAATGATATATACTTCATACAAATATTTTCAGAGAGCTTACAACTCTCATCTCAGCTGAGATGGGAGCTTTTTTACATAGTAAGTTCCTTCCCGTATTAATACAAAACGAGGAAAAATGGTTTTGTTTTCGAATATCTATTTTATAAATATGGAGGTTATATGCATAAGAAATTATTTATTCCAGGACCAATTGAAGTTAGTGAAGATGTTCTTCTAAAAATGTCCACACCCATGATTGGACACAGAAGCAAGGATGCTTCAAAGCTTCAGAAAGACATATCCGATAAATTGAAAAAACTTTTTTACACTAAAAATGAAGTCTTGCTTTCTACATCTTCAGGCAGCGGATTAATGGAAGCGGCAGTAAGATGCTGTACTAAAAAAAGAGCAGCTGTGTTTTCAATTGGTTCATTTGGAGACAGATGGCATGAGATGGCAGTTTCAAATGGTATAGAAGCAGATTTGTTCAAGTCTGAACCGGGAAGTGTTACTACACCGGAAATGGTTGAAGAAGCGCTGTCTACAGGAAATTATGACCTGATTACAATAACTCACAATGAAACATCAACAGGTGTAATGAATCCCCTAGAGGAAATAAGCAATGTTGTACGAAAATATCCGGACGTAATATTTTGCCTTGATACAGTTAGCTCTGCAGGAGGAACAAAAATAGAGGTTGACAAACTTGGAGTAGACATATGCATAACTTCATCTCAAAAAGCGCTTGGTCTTCCTCCGGGGCTTGCAATATGCACAATTTCAGAACGTGCTGTTGAAAAAGCAAGAACAGTGAAAAACAGAGGATTTTATTTTGACCTTGTCCAGCTTTATGATACGGTTAAAGACAAGGACTACCAGTATCCTTCAACACCAAATCTCTCAGCAATGTTCGCCCTCGACTACCAGCTTGACAGGATTATGGAGGAAGGTTTAGAAAACAGATTTAATAGACATCTTGAAATGGCGGAATACACAAGAGCCTGGGCAAAGAAAAACTTTGAACTTTTCCCCGAGGAACAATATGCATCAGTAACTCTCACCACAGTTAAGAATACCAGAGGTATCAGCGTGAAGGATCTTAATGCAGAGCTTGGTAAAAGAGGTTATGCAATATCCAACGGTTACGGAAATCTTAAGGAAAAAACATTCAGAATTGCACACATGGCTGATTTGACATTAAACGACGTTAAAGAGCTTCTTGCAGCAATTGATGATATATTATCCATTTCTTGACGAAAAGCGTTTTTTGGAGTAATATATTCAGGGAGAATGGGAGATTTTAATGTACGATTTAAACAGTGTTAACAGCTACTTGAATACAAAAATAATTGGTCAGACTATTATTCAATATGATAGTCTGGCATCAACTTATGCCAAGGCAAAAAATATTTTCAACACATGCCCTGACGGGACTGTTGTGCTGTCTGAAAACCAGTCGAAATGCACCCTTAGATTCGGCAACGAATGGATATGCCAGGAAGACAAAAATATTTATCTGAGTATAATTTTGAAGCCTTCGGGAAAAAATCTCATAACATCCAAGTTTGATATTGTTGGATGTTCATCTGTCTTAGAAGGTGTTGCCGAAACATGCGGTTTACAATGCAAAATTAAATGGCCCAATGACATATTGGTAAGGGACATGAAAATTGCATCCATATGCTGCGATTTTGCAGGAAAATCAAGTGAACCCACAGGAATAATTATTTCCATGTGCATAAATGCAAACTTGGACATGAGTGAAACAGATAAAATAAATGAAGAAACAAAAAAATCAACAACATCTATAAAAATAGAAACAGGCACAGATGTTCACAGAGAAATGCTTATTGGGAAAATACTGAACAATGTTGAAAGACATTACTATGAATTTTTAAGCATGGGCACTGTGGAGAGCGCCGTCAATTCATGCATCATCAATTCAGCAATTGTAAACAGAAATATTAAGACTGTAAAGCGAGGAAAAAAATCCGTGAGAAATGTATATGCCAAAAACATAGACGACGATGGATGCCTTGTGGTTGATGATGAAAAAGGAAATGAAGAAATACTGAGTCCAGGAGAAACCATTATAATATATGAAAGAAATGCTTAAAGTCGGCAACATCCAATTGAATACAAATGTATTGCTGGCTCCTATGGCGGGAGTTACAGACATTACTTACAGAACCATATGCAAGGAAATGGGAGCCGGACTTGTGTATACAGAAATGGTCAGTGCCAAGGGACTGTACTACAAGGACATAAAAACTGCGCAGCTGATGAAAATAAACCAGAAAAACAGGCCTGTCTCGCTTCAGATATTCGGAAGTGATGCGGACATAATGGCATATGTAGTGGAAAACTACATAAACCAGAGAGAAGACATAGACATTGTTGACATCAACATGGGCTGCCCTGCACCAAAAATAGTAAAAAATGGTGACGGCAGTGCGCTTATGAAAAACCCATCATTAGCAGGAGAGATTATAAACAAGGTCAAGAAATCTTCCACAAAGCCTGTGACAGTTAAAATAAGGGCTGGGTGGGATTCAAAAAACATCAATGCAGTCGAGTTTGCAAAAATTTTGGAATATAACGGAGCAGACATGATTGCTGTGCATGGCAGAACAAGAGAGCAGTTTTATACTGGAAAGGCAGATTACAGCATTATTAAGGAAGTTAAAGAAAGCATAGATATACCCGTCATAGGCAACGGTGACATTTATTCTCCCCAGGATGCTTTGAAGATGATTTCTGAAACTGATTGTGACGCTGTTATGATAGGAAGAGGAATCTTGGGCAATCCATGGCTCATAATGAATACGGCAAAAGCTCTTTTGGGAAATTTCGATTTCTATGAACCGTCACTGACTGAAAGAATAGAAATGATCAAAAGACATGCTTCCATGCTGGTAAGTGAACTGGACGAGAAAATAGCAATACTCGAAATGCGTAAATTTGCTGCCTGGTATATGAAAGGAATGAAAAATTCCTCAGAGACTAGAGCCAGCATAAACAAAATAACAAATGCAGAAGATTTGTATAATGTTTTAAACAGATATTTAGAGACAATTGATTATAATATGATGTAATTTAACAAATATCTTGACATTGTTAAGTTACTTGATTATAATGTTTAAATTAATTAGTAAAGAATTGTCATCGAATTATCATATTATATCAATTTCATAATAGAATGAATTATACATCTTTGAGCAAACAGAAAATAATATGTATAATAAAATGCATTAATTTTGTAACAAGCAACATTATTAAAAGGAGCAATATTATGAAGAATAATGAAACTTTGATTACAGCAGAGGGATTGGAAGAATTAAAAAACGAGCTTGAAGATTTGAAGCTGGTAAAAAGAAAAGAAATTTCAGAAAAGATTAAGGTTGCTTTAGCTTTTGGGGATATAAGCGAAAATGCCGAATATGATGAAGCAAAAAATGAACAGGCAAACGTTGAAGCCCGAATTGCTAAGCTGGAGCAGATGATCAAAAGCGCCAAGGTAATAAAGGCAACAAAACAAAAAGGAATAGTAAGCATTGGTTCAAAGGTTCAAATAAAAGATCTTGAGTTTGATGAAACAATGGAATACACAATTGTGGGTTCCGCCGAAGCAGACCCTTTTAAGGGCAAAATTTCAAATGTTTCGCCTTTGGGGAAAGCCCTGCTGGAGAAAAAAATAGGTGATATCATCGAAGTTGCATCTCCGGCTGGCGATATGATAAAATATGAAATACTAACAGTTTAAATAAAAAACTTTAGCAAAAGATAAGGTGGTGTTAAAAATTGAGTGAACAACAAAATTCAGGAGATTTAAGGCAGGTAAGGGTTGGAAAGTTAAAGGATCTTATTGAAGCAGGAAGAGATCCATACAAGGTTTCTAAATATGAAGTAACATCCAATACAAAATATATTAAAGACAACTACGAAGAGATGGAAGGCAAGCATGTTTCAATAGCCGGAAGAATAATGTCTAAAAGAGGTCAGGGAAAAGTAGGCTTCTATGATATCCAGGATCATCTTGGAAGAATTCAGATGTTTGCTAAACAGGAGACCATAGGTGAAGAAGAGTATGACTGGCTGAAAACTTATGATATAGGAGACATCATAGGTGTTAAAGGCGAAGTTTTCAAAACTAAAATGGGTGAAATTTCTGTAAAAGCTGAAGAGATCAAGTTGTTGTCAAAATCCCTTCAGACTCTCCCTGAAAAGTTCCATGGACTTAAAGATACTGACTTAAGATACAGACAGAGGTATGTTGACTTAATAGTTAATCCTGAAATTAAAGATGTATTTTTAATGCGTAATAAAATAATCAGAGGAATAAGAGAATACCTGGACGGCGAAGGATATTTGGAAGTTGAAACTCCAATCTTAAGCCCAATTGCAGGCGGTGCAAACGCAAGACCGTTCATAACTCATCATAACACTTTGGATATAGATATGTACATGCGTATTGCAAATGAGCTTTTCCTTAAAAGATTGGTTGTAGGCGGACTGGGTGACGGCGTTTATGAAATGGGCAAAATGTTCAGAAATGAAGGCATGGATGCAAACCACAATCCTGAATACACTGCAATAGAAATATACAAACCATATGCTGACTTTAACGACATGATGACCTTGACTGAAAATATAGTTGCATTTGTTGCCATGAAAGCAAGAGGAACTACTAAATTGGAGTTCCAGGGCAAAGAAGTGGACTTCACTCCTCCTTGGAGAAGAGTAAAGATGCAGGATATGGTTAAGGAACATACAGGTATTGACTTTGATCTTATAAACACAGATGAAGAAGCAATTGAAATTGCGAAACAAAAAGGATTGGAAATTAAACCTTTAATGACAAGAGGACATGTTATAAGCGAAATGTTCGAAGAGTTTTGCGAAGAACACTTGCAACAGCCTACATTTGTTACGCATCATCCTGTTGAGATATCACCTCTTGCTAAGAGAAATGTTGAAGATCCTAGACTTACTGACAGATTTGAAGCATTTGCCAACACATGGGAAATTGCTAATGCATTTTCAGAGTTGAACGATCCAATAGATCAAAGAGAAAGATTTGAAGAGCAGGTAAAACAAAAAGAAGCAGGCGATGATGAAGCACACATGATGGACAATGACTTCATCAATGCCATTGAAGTAGGCCTCCCTCCAACAGGAGGACTTGGAATAGGTGTTGACAGAGTTATAATGCTTATTACAGGACAGCCTACAATAAGGGATATCATATTGTTCCCGACAATGAAACCAATAGACTAATAGTATCATATAACATATATAATAGAACTAAACAGAGCAGCATTGCTGCTCTGTTTTTATGTTTCGTATTTTCCTGATATTTCAAGTAATCATATTGTTGTTTGGGGTTGACAAATGAATATGGAAGTGGTAGACTATCAAAGTTGTCTTAAGTGACAGGCGTGAAAATATTGTCAGTTGACAATATGAATAAAATACTGTAGACTGAGCAAACTATCTTTCGAGTGCAAATCAGGATTAAGAAAAAGATAAAAAACATCTTGACAAGCGGCTTCTGAAATGATAGAATATAAAAGTTGCTGGCGACGGCAACAAGTTGAGAATTAAATAAGTAAAAAAAACTTCTTGACAAAGAAAAGCTGATGTGGTAAACTATCAAAGCTGTCTCAGCAAAAGACAGCGAGTCAAGAAAAAAGAATAAAAAAGTTCTTGACAAGTTAAAGCAAAAGTGATAAACTATTAAAGCTGTCTCAACTGACAGCAACGAACTTA